>Ga0070740_10001105_pt1 | contig 40434 bp, 37 predicted proteins | sample Coa_R2_FD_67286 | JGI IMG/M metagenome (GOLD analysis project Ga0070740, IMG submission 67286) | Surface soil microbial communities from Centralia Pennsylvania, which are recovering from an underground coalmine fire - Coalmine... | ecosystem: Environmental > Terrestrial > Soil > Unclassified ... | reverse complement strand
GTGCTGTACGCGCGCGCCGCAGCGCCGCGTCGTCGATTTCGCCGGATTCGTTCGCGGGCCGCAGATCGGGATCGGCATAGCGCTGTGATTCGGGCAGACCGGCTGCGACCTGTTCGGCGAATGCCACCAGCAGTTCCGCGCCGGACGGCGCGCGCATGCCGATCGAAAAGGTCATGCATTCGCCGATCGCGGTGCCGTCGTGCGGCACGCCGGGCGGCAGATACAGCATGTCGCCGGGATCGAGCGTCCATTCGCGGGTGGGATGGAATTCGCGCAGCAGTTTCAATTCGACGTCGTCGCGGAATTCATGCGATGCGCGCGGATCGGTGTTGATGCGCCAGCGCCTTCGTCCCTCACCCTGCAGCAGGAACACATCGTATTGGTCGACGTGCGCACCGACGCCTCCGCCGTCGGTGGCGTAGCTCACCATCACGTCGTCGATGCGCCAGCGCGGCAGGAAGCCGAAAGAGTCGAGCAGGGCGGCAACATCGTCGTCCCACTTGTCCACATCCTGCACCAGCAGCGTCCATTGGGATTGCGGAAGCTTGGCGAAATCGGATTCGGAAAACGGGCCGTTGAGGACTTTCCATTTACCGTCATTCCGGACGCCGCAAAGCCGCGATCTGGAATCTGCTTTTGCAGAAGCGCGCCTTCGCGCGGAATTGCCATCCATGGCCAAGAGCCCCATGGTTCCGCGCTGTGCGCGGCCCCGGAATGACGACGAAATTGCATTCCTGCGCAAGACAATCCGCGCCAGCGCGCCTTCCATGCACGCCAATCCGGCCAAATCATCCGCCGACAGCGGCGAAACGAAATTCGCAAACGCATTGCGGATCAGCAGCGGACGTTTCTGCCAGTAATCGCGCAGGAAGCGCTCGGGCGTCAAGCCGAGCGGCAGCCGCGCATTGCCTTGGACTTCGATCGGAAATCGAGTGCGGCTATTGCTCATGCGCACTGCGCTCAATGTTTCGCGCTGTGCCGAGTGGGCAGCGCGAACGCGATCACGTAGTCGCCGCGCGGGGTTTTCAACGGCCCGTGCCCGCCGGCGACGATCACCACATACTGTTTTCCATTGATCGCGTAGGTCATCGGCGTGGCTTGTCCACCCGCGGGCAATTTGTATTGCCACAGTTGCTTGCCGTCGCGGACATCGAAGGCACGGAGGTCGTTGTCCATCGTTGCGGCGACGAAGATGACGCCCGATGCGGTGACAATCGGTCCGCCCATGCCGGGCACGCCGAGGTTCCAGTGGTTCAGCACCGCGTTGCCGAGCGGCACCTGCCACAGGCGCTTGCCGCTGCGCATGTCGATCGCGGAGAGCTCACCCCACGGCGGTTTGACGCAAGGCGTGCCGATCGACGATTGCCAGGTCCTGCGCCGCATGCCGTACGGCGCGCCGTGCATCGGTGAGAAATCCCAGTGCTCGTATTCTTTGGAATTGCTTTGCGTCTCGTATTGATCGCGCGGCACCAGCGCGACCAGCATTGCGATGTCGTTGGTATTGACCACCGCGACCTGCCGTTGCGGATCGAACGCCAGCCCGCCCCATTCCACGCCGCCTGCATAGCCGGGTTGTTCGATGCTGCCCTGCACGCTCGGTGGCGTGTAGATGCCTTCGGACTTGTAACGTTCGAGATGACATCCGATGGAAATATGCGCGAGGTCGTTCTCCGTCACCGGCCCTTGCCGCACCAGCGGCGCGGGCAGAAGAGGAAACGGTTGCGTCTTCGACGGCGCTTCACCCGGCGCGCCGTCCTGCGGCGCGGGTTTTTCGACGACCGGAAAAACCGGTGTGCCATTCGTGCGATCGAACGTGAACAGCATGCCCATCTTGCTGGGCTGGATCACCGCGGAAATCGTGCGGCCATCGTGTTGCAACTGCACCAGCGAGGGCTGCGAAGCCGCGTCGTAATCCCACAAGTCGTGATGCACCAATTGATACGCCCACACCGGCTTGCCGGTGTTCGCATCCAGCGCCACCACCGAATTGGCCCAGCGGTTGTCGCCGGGTCGCAGGCCGCCGAAGAAATCCGGACTGGCAGAACCCGTCGGCACGAACACCAGATGCCGCGCGGAGTCGGCCGACAGCGGCGCCCAGGCATTCGCCGCGCCGGTGATCTGCGCCGCGTGCGCGTTCCAGTGCGAATACATCGGATCGGATGGGTCGCGCGGAATCGGATCCCAGCCCCACTGGAATTTCCCGCTGCGCGCGTCGTAGGCGCGCACGGTGCCGTGCTCCAGCTCCACGCCGCGATTGTCGCCGACCGACGAACCGATGATGATCTTGCCGTCGATCACCACCGGCGGCGAAGTGACGAGGTAATCGCGCCACTTGTCGCCCGGCTTCCAGGTCGAATGGATGCCGTTCAACAGATCGAGCGCGCCGTGATCGGCGAAGTCTTCGCAGGGCTTGCCGGTTTTCGCATCCAGCGCAATCAATCGGCTGTCCAGCACCGGCGCGAAGATGCGTGCGTGGCAAGGCGCATTGGGAGCCGATTGCGGATCGACCCACAACGACACGCCGCGCGAGGCCGCATCCGAGTAATTGATTCTGGGAATGTGCGAGTCATGCCGCCACCGCAGCTTGCCTGTCGCGGCGTCGATCGCGACCACATTGGTTTCGGAAGTCGTGAAATACAGCGTGCTGCCGTAGAGGATCGGCGTGGCTTCCCAGGTCATGTGGTCCATCCACGCATCATCCGGGAAACCTTCGCCATGCTCGCCGCTGCGGAAGGTCCAGGCGACTTGCAGGCGATTCACGTTGTCCGGCGTGATCTGCGTGGCGGGCGAATAGCGCGAGCCGCCCGCGTCGCCGCCGTAGTACGGCCAATCGGCATCCTGCGCGGGCGTGGTGGGCGCGGAAGTCGCGGTGCAGCCGCACAGTGCTGCAAGGCTCGCGGACAATATCGATGCGCGAATCAGAGATCGCATCTTCTTCTCCTGCGATGCTGCAAACGGGAATGATCAGGATGCGGACAAGTCGCGCGCCAGTTGCGCCGCAAGGCCGGTGTAACTCGCAGGCGTGAGTTCCAGCAGACGCCGCTTGGCATCGGCGGGCAGCTCCAGCGAGCTGATGAATTCGCGCAAGGATTCACGCGTGATGCCCTTGCCGCGCGTCAGCGCTTTCAGTTGTTCGTAAGGTTCGGGCAGGCCATAACGGCGCATCACGGTCTGGATCGCCTCGGCCAGCACTTCCCAGCTCGCATCCAGATCGGCGGCGATGCGCGCCTCGTCCACTTGCAGCTTGTTCAAGCCGCGCTGCAGCGAGTCGAACGCGATCAGCGTGTGGCCGAACGCGGTGCCGAGCGCGCGCAGCACGGTGGAATCGGTGAGGTCGCGCTGCCAGCGGCTGATCGGCAATTTCTCCGAGAAATGCGCGAACAGCGCATTGGCGAGGCCGAGATTGCCTTCCGCATTCTCGAAATCGATCGGATTGACCTTGTGCGGCATGGTCGAGGAACCGACCTCGCCCGCCTTCAATTGCTGCTTGAAATAGCCGAGCGAGATGTAACCCCACACGTCGCGTGCGAGATCGATCAGGATGGTATTGATGCGCCGTGCGCAGTCGCAGAATTCGGCGGTGCCGTCGTGCGGTTCGATCTGCGTCGTGTAGGCGTTCCATTGCAGGCCGAGCGATTCGACGAACCGCTTCGACAGCGCGCGCCAGTCCACGTCCGGATACACCGCGACGTGCGCGTTGAAATTGCCGACCGCGCCGTTGAGCTTGCCGGGAATTTCGATTTGCACAAGCTGTGCGCGCTGACGTTGCAGGCGCGCGACGAAGTTGGCGAGCTCCTTGCCGAGCGTCGTCGGCGAAGCGGTCTGCCCGTGCGTGCGCGACAGCATCGGCAGTTCGGCGTGCGAACGCGCCAGCTCGCGCAGCTTTGCGATCACCGCATCCAGCGCCGGCAGCAGCACCGCATCGCGCGCGTCGCGCAGCATCAGCGCGTAAGCGAGGTTGTTGATGTCTTCCGAAGTGCAGGCGAAGTGCACGAATTCCCGCGCGGCTTCCAATGACGCATCATCGCCGAGATCTTCCTTGATGAAGTATTCGACCGCCTTGACGTCATGGTTGGTGGTCGCTTCGATCTCCTTGATCTGCGCTGCGTCGCTGACGGAAAAGTCGTCGGCGATCAGGCGCAATTTCGCGCGCGCGTTTTCATCGAACGGCTGCAATTCGGTGATATCTGGATGGCCGGCGAGCGCCAGCAGCCATTCGATCTCCACCTGCACGCGCCGTTTCATCAGGCCGTATTCGCTGAAGATCGGCCGCAGCGCTTCCACTTTCGCGGCGTAGCGGCCGTCCAGCGGCGACAAGGCGGTGAGCGAGTCGAGTTGCATGGCAGCCTCGGGCTGAAACGGCCCGCGTAGTTTAGCCGCACCGCTATACTTGCGGGCTGCCAGTTCTTCCGGATTCGAAAAAGCATGCCGAACTTCCGCATCGAGCACGACAGCATGGGCGAATTGAAGGTGCCCGCAGACGCCTTGTGGGGCGCGCAGACCCAGCGCGCGGTGGAGAACTTTCCGATTTCGGGGCTGACCCTGCCGCGCGAATTCATCCGCGCGCTCGGGCTGATCAAGGCCTGCGCTGCGTCGGCGAATCTCAAGCTAGGACATTTGAAATCCGCGCAGGCCGCTGCGATCCGCAAGGCCTCCGAGCGCGTCGGCGCCGGCGAATTCGATGCGCATTTTCCGATCGACATTTTCCAGACCGGTTCCGGCACCTCGAGCAACATGAATGCGAACGAGGTGATCGCGCACGTTGCCTCGAGCGAATCCAAGGCGAAGATCCATCCCAACGATCACGTCAACTACGGACAGAGTTCCAACGACGTGATCCCGACCGCGATCCAGGTCAGCGCCGCGCTCGCCACGCACGAGCAGTTGCTGCCGGCGCTGAAACACCTGCGCCGCACGATCGAGCGCCGCGCACGCGAATTGAACAAGGTGGCCAAGACCGGCCGCACGCATCTGATGGATGCGATGCCCGTGACGTTCGGGCAGGAACTGTCCGGCTGGGCGGCGCAGATCGGTTCGGCCATCGAGCGCATCGAGGATTCCTTGAAACGTCTGCGCCGTCTGCCGCAGGGCGGCACCGCGGTCGGCACCGGCATCAACGCCGATCCGAAATTCGCACGCGCGATCTGCGCGGAATTGTCGAAGACGAGCGGCGTGAAGTTTTCGCCGTCGGACAATTTCTTCGAGGGCATGTCATCGCAGGACGCTGCGGTGGAACTGTCCGGCCAGTTGAAGACGCTGGCCTGCGCACTGATGAAGATCAGCAACGACTTGCGCTGGATGAATTCCGGTCCGCTGGCGGGCTTGGCCGAGATCGAATTGCCGGCGCTGCAACCCGGCTCGTCGATCATGCCGGGCAAGGTCAACCCGGTGATCCCGGAAGCGATGACGATGGTGTGCGCGCAGGTGATCGGCAACGACGCCACGATCACGATCGGCGGCATGAGCGGCAATTTCCAGTTGAACGTGATGCTGCCGGTGATCGCGTACAACCTGCTGCAATCTATTTCGATTCTGGCTAACGCCTCGCGCCTGCTGGCCGACAAGGCCATCGCGGGTTTCAAGGTCAATACCGCGCGCGTCAACGAGGCGCTGGCGTTGAATCCGATCCTGGTGACGGCGCTCAATCCCGTGATCGGTTACGAAAAGGGCGCGGCCATCGCCAAGCAGGCTTACAAGCAGAAGCGGCCGATCATGGAAGTCGCGCTGGAAAGTTCTGGCCTTTCGAAACAGCAGTTGCAAAAACTGCTGGATCCGGTGGCGCTGACTCGCGGCGGCATCCACGGCAAATAGGGCGGGCACTGCCCGCCGCATCCACGAGGCGGGCGGTGCCCGCCCTACAGTTTTTAATGCGAGCGTGACGATCAGCACTGCCGCGCGGCGGTTCTTGCGTCATCCTGCGCGGCGGCCGCCGGCCAAGACGCCGGCGAAAAAGGCGTTTTGTTGGGGAACACCATGAGCCATCGCAAGTTCATCAAGTCGGCCCTTTGGGCGGCTTTGTTCGTCATCGGCGCCGCGCTGGCGCAGGAAGCCGCGATCAGCGGCACGGATTTCACCGGCGGCAAAGCCGATGCGCAGTTGGGCGCGATCGGCAAGCAGGCTGCCGCGACCGGCAAGACGGTAGTCATCACCGCGCCGGCCTACTGGCAGGCGAAAGCCGCGGCCAAGGTGCGCGCAGGCGCGCACGGCAAGCCGTTGACGATCCGCTTTTCCAACGGTTTTTACGAGAACGTGCTGGTGCGCGTCGAAGCGCCTGCGCCGAAACCGGAAACGGCGTCGAAGACCGTCGCCAAGACGAAATCACAAACCAAATCCGAACCGAAGATGATGAAGGCCGAAACCGCTCCGCGTCCTGTATCCAAACCCATCGCCGCTGCGCCGAGCCGTTCCAGCGCGGCGCCGGCAGCGCGCGCCACCGTGGCGTCTGCATCGCCACAACCGCCGACACGGCCTGCCGTTCCGCCTTCGCAACCCGCGCCGCCGCCGAGCCGCATCGTCGCCGTGCCGCAGGTTTCGCATCAACCGCAGGTGGTGCCGATTCCCACTTCCGCGGCCAACCCGACCGGTGTCAAATCCGAGCTACCCGGCGCGCCAGCGGCGACCGGCGACGCGGCGCGGCAGCGCATGTTGAGCGCGTTGAACGACGGCCGTCCGGCCGCGGGTGAACTTCGCGAAGCGCAATTGCAGTCGGGCGATCAGATCTACAGCGACGGCGGCACTCTCGCGGTGGTGCGGCTGGAAGGGTTGCGCCGTTCGTTTTATTGGCTCACCGGTCCGGTCGATCTGCAGCGCGTGCAGTATTCGCCGCAAGGCAATGGCCGCTATCTGGTTGCCGGCTCCATCGATCCCAAGGCGCCGCCCGCACATCGCAGCGAGGCGCGCCGCGTGGTCGACGCGCACGTACCCGCCGCGCACGACACGACGCGCGCCGCGCTCGAACGGCACTACAACAACGGTCAACCGGTCACGAACAGCTTGCACGTGCGGGAGTTGCAGCCGGAAGACCGGCTGCTGATCGATGGCAAAACCATCCTCGTGGTGCGTCGCGAAGGCAATCTGATGACACGCTACTGGCTGGAGGGCTCGATCGACCTCGGCCAGCCCGGCGTGCGGAAGACGGATCAGAACCTCTACGAGGTCACCGGCAGCGTGCATTGAATTGACGTACGTCGAAAACGAAAAAGCCGCCGATTCGGCGGCTTTTTCATGTCGGCGCGCGGCGCTCAGTTGCTCGCCGAAAAATCCGCGTGATCCTTCTTTTCCACATCGCGGCGGCAGCGGTCGATGTCGTCCTGCGTCATCGTCGCGTACGGACGGAAGGCCGGCAGCGACGCGGCGAGTTTCTGCTGGGTATCGCGCAGCGCCGGCAGGCGCGCGCAGAGTTTCGCGGCGGAGTGGCGAATGCCTTCGGCTTCCGTTTCGATTTCCGCATGCACCTGCTGGTGCGATTTGCCGGAGAACGCGGCGCTCAGCGCCGTGCCGACGGCGTGCGAGGCCAGATCCACGCCTTGAGTGCCGATCTGCATGCCTTGTTCGGCGATGTCGATCACTTGCGCGCGGTACTCCAGCAGCATTGTGCGCTGCTGCGGCGTGATCGCGACCGTCTTGCCGTCGATCAGCAAATCACCCTGCGGCGTGATTTGTGCGCGCGTGCGGCCGGGCACGTGCCCTGCGGAAAACTCGACGTGTCCGGACGAGACGTCGAGGTTTTCGGTGCGCAATTTCTCTCGCGCTTCGTTCATCGCGCTGGCGACGGTGTCGGCGATCAGCGAATGGTCGCCTTGCGCGGTGTTGCTGTCGGATTGAGCGCATGCGGCCATGCCCGCGGTCGCGCAAAGCAGTAACGCGCAGATCGAGAGACGGAAAGGATTCATCGATATCTCCTGCTGTACGCGCCTCACGGCTGCACCGATGCGGTCGCGGAACTGTCGTGCGCGTCCTTGTCGCAATGGATTTCGCCGCGGAACACCGCATAGGGCTCGAACGCCGGAAGCTGGGCGTCGATCTCGCTCTGCGTGGACTTGACCTGCACCAGATCGCCACACAGCTTGCGCGCGGCAGCTTCGACCTTCCTGCTGTTGGCTTGCATGTCGGCGTCGTTCTTGCCGTGGTCGTTCGAGAACAGCGAACCCACCACGTTGCTGACGGCGTTTACTCCCAGCGCCGCGCCGGCCTTGCCGGTGGCGATGCCGTCGTCGCGCACATCCGTCACTTCGGAGTAGAAACGTTTCAGCAGATCGCGCTGCGATTGCGTCAGTGCAACCGTTTTGTCGCCGATCCGAAAATCGCCGTCGGGGCTGATGCGCGCATCCGGATGGCCTGCCTGGGTCAGGACCAGCGCATCATTGTCGAAATCGAAATGCAGATGGCCGTTGACTTGTGTCTCGAAGCTACCGCTGTTGTCCGTGTAACCGTTGTCGGACGAGCTGCTGCAGCCGCCCAGCGCGGGGGCAAGCAGCAACGGCAGTAACAGGAATCTCGCCTTCATCGTTCGTGCTCCCCTTTTCAGGTTTCATCGCGCCAGCGGCGGAACCAGATCGCGGCGGCGATCAACACGACGCCGACGGCCGCTCCGATCCACATCTGCGGCAGCATCAGCGCGTGGCCCATTGCCGGGAAATCGATCACGCCGACGTGGCCGGGGTTTCCGAAGTGCGGCGTGAAATTGCGCGCGTCCGGGCTGATCCATGAACCCGGCACGATGCTGAGCAGCAGGCGCCCGGCGATGTCGCCCCAATAGAACTCGTAGCGGATGTGCGGCAGGCCGATCAGGGCGATGAAAAAATTCAGCACGCCGGCGATCACCGGTACGATGATCGCCCACAGGAAAGGCTTGCTGCGCGCGGCCGCCGACCAGAACAGCAACCAGCCCACGGTCGGCAATGCCCAGATCGCATTCACGCCGATCATCACCAGCATGTGGAACCAGATCGAATACGGCTCGGAGTGGGCCCAGAGCAATCCGAACGGGTTGATGCCGTGTGCCAGCAGCCAGAGGCTGAGGATGATCTGTGCCGCGACGAAAGCCGCCAGCACGACGACGATCGCGATCAGCGGCGCGACCAGAATGGCGGCACACACTTTCGACAGCACCGTGCCGATGTCGGACAACGGCAGGGATTTCCAGAACAGCACGCTGCGATCGCGGCGATCGTCATAGAGCGCACCCAGCAGATAGAAGAACACCACGAAGGTCAGCACCACGCCGGCGATTCCCGCGAACAGCGCCACGCCGAAGCCGGGCACGCCGCCCATGTTCGCCGTGTCGCTGGGCGAGAAGTGGTCGATGGTCGAATTCAACGACCAGTCGAGGCCGGCGCGCACCCTGAAGACCTCGCCCACCACGATCCCGAGGACGATCAGGATCAGGATCGCCGCGGCGGCCCAGAATTGCGCCCAGAAAAATCCTCCGCGCGACTCCCAGTATTCGCGCTTCACCAGCCAGCCGAATGTCGTCAGCGAATTGGCACTCATGCGTAGGTCCCTTTCATGGTGGCGACGAAGAGATCCGCGACCGAAGGCCGCCGCACTTCGCCCAAATCTTCCAGTTGCGCGCGCGGCACGCCGTCGAACAGGAAGATGCTCTTGCCGAACACCTGCCGCTCATCGAGCGGTTTCAACGCGCGCGCGGCTTCGACGCGATCCGCATTCACCATCACCTCGGCGAAGCGATCGCCCAGCGCGTCCATGTCGGTCGCCAGCACCACCTTGCCGTCGCGGATGAACATCAGATCGGTGAGGATGTGTTCGATCTCTTCCACTTGATGCGTGGTGACGAGGATGGTCTTGTTCTCGTCGAAATAATCTTCCAGCAGGCTCTGGTAGAACTGCTTGCGATAAAGAATGTCGAGGCCGAGCGTCGGTTCGTCCAGCACCAGCAGACGCGCGTCGATCGCCATCACGATCGCCAGGTGCAATTGCACGATCATGCCCTTGGACATCTGCCGCACTTTCTGTTCCGGTTGCAGCTTGGTGCGCGACAGGAAGCGCTGGCACTTGCCGCGATCGAAACGGGGATGCACGCCGGCGACGAAATCGATCGCCTCGTTCACGGTGATCCAGCGTGGCAGCGTGGCGACGTCGGCGATGAAACACACCTGCTGCATCAACGCGGGACGCTGCCGGCGCGGATCGAGCCCGAGCACGGAAAGTTCGCCCTCGAAATCGGTGAGGCCGAGGATCGCCTTCAGCGCGGTGGTCTTGCCGGCGCCGTTCGGGCCGATCAAGCCGACGATGCGGCCCGGTTGCACCTCGAAGGACGCATGGTCGAGCGCCAGCGTCTTGCCGTAGCGCTTGGTGAGGCCGGCGGCGCGGATCACCGCGCCTTGCGGTGCTGCGGCGGGAACTTCATCGAGTGCGGAGGTCGCGCTCATCAGGATTTCCTCTTGTCGTGCTTTTCGGCTTGGGACATCAGCTTGTCCAACTCCAGTCCCATGCGCTTGATGCGCGCGTGCAGCGCCGGCCATTCCTCGCGCAGGAAGCGTTCGCGTTCGGATTTCAGCAACATCTCGCGCGCGCCTTCGGTGACGAACATGCCCAGGCCGCGGCGCTTCTCCACCAGTTGCTCGTCCACCAGTTCCTGATAGGCCTTGGAGACGGTCAGCGGGTTGATCTGGTAATCCGCCGCCACTTGCCGCACGGAGGGCAGCGGATCGCCCTCGTTCAAGGCGCCATCCAGGATCATCGCCACCACGCGGTCGCGCAGTTGGCGATAGATCGGGACGTTGTCGTTCCAGGTGATGGTCATGAAGATGTTCCTGCCGGCGGTGGACGAGGCGACCACGGCGAAGCTCTGCGACGCTCAGCGATTCCCCACCACCGGCCTGGCGGCAAACGAATAGTAGGGCATGTCGATGTCGGCGCCGCCCAGCGAAACCGACTCATAGCCCTTTTCGCCGGCGCTGCCGCCGGTGTGGCCGAAAGCCTGGTCCAGTTCCGCCTGGGTCGGGCGCACGACGATCTCGGGCAGGGTCTGCACGGGCTGCGTCTGCACGCCGACTGCGGCCGGCAGGACGCTGTTCGCCGAAGCATTCGCATAGGCACGGATGCCGGCAACTCCAGCGCTGGCGATCAACAGGGAAGCGGCGAAGGTCAGGGTCTTGCTGGCGTTCATGGCGGTCTCCTTGGGTGACCGTGTTGAGTAGTGTTGTAGTCAACTATAACACCAAAAAGGCGAGTGTCAAGCGGTAATTCGCGGATAGGTCTTCAGTCATGGATGAAGCCGGGCGCACGGCCGAGGTGGCCGCGCAACAACGCTCCGTGGACAATGGGCGCTTGCATGAGATAACGGCTGCCTGCATGACGGGAAACCAAGCCGGACCTGTACGGTCATAGCTTGGCGCGTTGCCAAGCACGCACGGCGCCCGCACAATGGGCAGCTCGGCCGACGCATGGCCTTTCGACCCCGGCAGCGCCGGTCAACCCAACAGAGGATTTTTCGATGAAGCAAGTATTGCGTCCCACGCTCACCGCGGCTGCGCTGATCGCTGCCTTGGGTGTCGGTGCCGCCGGCGCGGTCCAGGCCCAGACCAGATCTTCGTCCACGACATCGACGGCGACCGTGAACAAGGCGCAGGCGAGCGAAGTGGTCGGTTATGAACTCGCGGGCCAGTTTCCGAGCTGGGCGACGGACATGGTCGATCCGCAAGCGGTGGGACAGGCGGTCACACGTGCCCTGCAGGGACAAAAGCCCAGCATGAGCCAGAGCCAGCTCGAGAGCGTCGCCAAGGCTTTCGGCGAACAGATGAAGGCCCGCGGCGAGGAGATGTACGCCAAGCTCGCAGCGCAGCAAAAACAGGAGAGTGACGCGTATCTGGCCAAGAACAAGACCCAGCCCGGCGTGAAGACCACCGCGGATGGTTTGCAGTACCAGGTGATCTCGCAGGGCAGCGGCGCGCGTCCGACCGCCAGCGATACCGTGCAGATCAACTACACCGGCAGCTTCGTCAATGGCAAGGTGTTCGATTCGACGGCGCAGCATCAGCCCGCAGGGCCGGCCACCATCGACCTGAGCAACGTGATTCCCGGCATGCGCGAAGCACTGACGCTGATGTCGGTCGGCAGCCACTACAAGATCGTGATCCCGCCGAATCTCGCCTATGGCTCGCAGCCGAAGGGGCCGATGCCGCCGAATGCGGCGTTGATCTTCGACGTGACGCTGGTGAAGATCGGAAAATGATCACAGGATGTGATCATCCCGGACAGCACCGGGACGTGCGTTGATCCGGGATCCAGCTCTATAGGATGAGCTCATCCCGTGCAGCACAAGGGCGAATCGTTGCGCTTGCGAGATGCCTTGAATGGCATCTCGCGCAACGATGAGCGCCGCGGGCAGGGTGCCGGAGGCCGGCCGCTTGCTGAGACATGGACGCCGAAGTTAGCGGTGCGTTGACACGGTACCCCAGTCTTTCGAAAAAGCGCGGCTCCGGCCGCGCTTTTTGTTTCGATGCGTCCATCACGTTCGATCGTTACAATTGCCGATCCCCTGATCACATCGCGCGCGCATGAAAATCACCATCTTCGGCACCGGTTACGTCGGATTGGTCACCGGCACGTGTCTCGCCGAAATGGGCAACCACGTGTTGTGCATCGACGTCGATGTGGACAAGGTGCAACGGCTGGAACGCGGCGAAGTGCCGATCTTCGAACCGGGCCTCGAGCCGCTGGTGAAACGCAATCACGACGCGGGCCGGTTGCAGTTCTCGACCGATGCGGCGGCAGGCGTGGCGCACGGCGAGGTGTTGTTCATCGCGGTGGGTACGCCGCCGGACGAAGACGGCAGCGCCGACCTGTCCTACGTTCTGGCGGTGGCGCGCAGCATCGGCGAACACCTGGATGCGTCGAAGATAGTCGTCAACAAATCGACGGTGCCGGTCGGCACCGCCGACCGTGTGCGCAAGGCGATCGCCGAGACACTGGACAAGCGCGGCGTGCGGATCGAATTCGAGGTCGTTTCCAACCCGGAGTTCCTGAAGGAGGGCGATGCGGTCAACGATTGCATGCGCCCGGACCGCATCATCATCGGCGCCTCCAGCGCGCGCGCGGCCGACCTGCTCGCCAAGTTGTACGCACCGTTCAACCGCAACCACGCGCGCATCGTGCTGATGGACGAACGCTCGGCCGAACTGACCAAGTACGCGGCCAACGCCATGCTGGCGACCAAGATCAGTTTCATGAACGAGATGGCCAACATCGCCGAGCGCGTCGGCGCGGACGTGGAACTGGTGCGGCAAGGCATCGGTGCCGATCCGCGCATCGGTTATCACTTCATCTATCCCGGCGTGGGCTACGGCGGTTCGTGTTTTCCGAAGGACGTACAGGCGCTGGAGCGCACCGCGCACGCGCATGACTATCCGGCGCGACTGCTGGAAGCGGTGGAGCAGGTCAACCGCACGCAGAAGCACAAGCTGTTCGAATTGATCTCGCGGCATTTCGGCGGCGAGCTGCGCGGCAAGACGATCGCGTTGTGGGGGCTCGCATTCAAGCCCAATACCGACGACATGCGAGAAGCGCCCAGCCGCACGCTGATGGAAGCGCTGTGGCAGGCCGGCGCGCGCGTGCGTGCGTTCGACCCGGAAGCGCGCGAGGAGACGCAACGCATTTACGGAGCGCGCGGCGATCTGGAATTGTGCGCCGAACCCTATGCGGCCTTGCGGGAGGCCGATGCATTGGCGGTCGTCACCGAATGGAAGGCGTTTCGCAGTCCCGAGTTCGACCGCATCCGTGCGGCGCTGAAAACGCCGGTGCTGTTCGATGGCCGCAATCTCTACGATCCCCAGGTGGTGGAGAGCGCCGGGCTCGCCTACTACGGCATCGGCCGCGGGCGCAGCATCATTCGCAATGACCGGGCGTGAGCGATCGAATGGACAAGCGATTGACCGAAGTGGAAACGCGGCTGGCGTTCCTCGACGACGCGCTCGCCGGATTGACCGCCGCGGAAGCGGAGACCTCGCGGCGCATGCTGGCGATCGAACGCATGCTGACGGAACTGCGCGTCGAACTTTCCGCGATCCGCACCGGTCTGGCCGAAGACGTGCGCAACGAACCGCCGCCGCCGCACTATTGATGTTTGCAACATGAGCGATTCGCTTCGCGATCAATTGTTGAAGGCCGGATTTGCGCCGTCGCGCAAGGAAACCCAACGCGCGCCGGAAAAGCGCGATCGACGCGACCGGCACGTCGCCAAGCCGCATGCGGAGGATCCGAAATCTGCGCGACAGAAGCGCAGCGACGAGGTCGATCTCGCGCGCGCGTACGCGATTCGGGCGCAGACTGAAAAGGCCGAACGCGAAGCCGCGGCTCGCGAAGCACAGCAACAGGCGCAGGAGCGCAAGGAACGCAAACGCCGCCTGCAAGAATTGTTGCGAGGCCAGGTGCTGAATCTTGCAGAAGCCGATCACGTGCGGCATTTCGAGCATGCCGGCAAGATTCGCCGCATCTACGTCGGCGCGGAACAACTGATCGCGCTCAATCGCGGCGAACTCGGTGTGGTGGTACAGGCCGGCCGCTTCATCCTGGTCACGCGCGAGATCGCGTTGCGCGCAAAAGAGATCGCGGAAGACGCGGTCGCGCTGCTGGTCGATCCTGAGGCCGTGTCGACAACGAGCGAAGACGACGTGCCGGATGATTTGATGTGGTAGCGCTCTGCTCCTCCCCCTTCAAGGGGGAGGCAGGGAGGGGGATGGTGTGTGCGACGCCGACTGAACACCATCCCCACCCAACCCTCTCCTTGAAGGGGAGGGTTTCAACTCTTCCGAATCCCAACCCGCCTTCGGCTTGAACCTCTCGCCGTACCTCGCCGCCAGCGCTTCCAGTTGCGCGCGGAGTTTGTCCGCGCCTTCGCTACGGATGTACTGGATCGGTCCGCCGCGGAACGGCGCGAAGCCAGTGCCGAATACCACGCCCGCGTCCAGCAGGTCGGCATCGTCCACCACGCGTTCGATCAGACATGCGACGGCTTCGTTCAACATCGGCAGGATCAATCGCGATTGCAGGTCTTCCGGCGCGCGGTAGTCGCGCGGCACTTCCGGCTTCTGCGGCTTGCCGTCTTTCCAGACGTAAAAACCTTCGCCGTCCTTCTTGCCGCGCTTGCCGGATTGCACCATGCCTTCGATGCCCTGCGGCAATTCCAGTCCGAGGAACGGCGCCAGCTCCTTGCCCACCGACAAGGCGACGTCCAGGCCGACCGTGTCGGCCAGTTCGATCGGGCCCATCGGCATGCCGAAATCCTTCGCGGCGCGATCGAGCACCGGCCCCGGAATTCCGTCGGCATGCAGCCGCACCGCTTCCAGCAAGTAAGGCATCAGGATTCGATTGACCAGAAAGCCCGGCGTGCCTTGCACCGGCACCGGCAATTTGCCGATCGCCTTGACGAACGCCAGCGCGCGCTTCTCGATCAGCGGATCGAGCTGGTCGTGCCGCACCACTTCCACCAGCGGCATCTGCGCCACGGGATTGAAGAAGTGCAAGCCGAGAAAACGCTGCGGATGTTTCAGCGCGCGGCGCAGTTCGTCCAGCGGAATGCTGGAGGTGTTGGTGGAGAGCAGCGCGTCGTCCGGCAGCGCCGCTTCCAGTTGAGCGTACAGCGCTTCCTTGGCCGCGGCGTCCTCGAAGATCGCTTCGATCGCCAGTTGCGAATCCCTGACTTGCGTTCCTTCCACATCCGCGCGCAAACGCGATTCCGCCGCGGAGATGCGTTCGGGCGCCTTCGCCTTCTTCTCGAACAATTTCCGCGCGCGCTCGATCGCCGGCTGCACGAATTTCAATTCGCGATCCTGCAATGAGACTTCGAACCCCCGCAGCGCGCACCAAGCGGCGATGTCGCCGCCCATCACGCCCGCACCGGTGACGTGCACGTGCCGGATGCCGTGCGCGACATCGCCGGCCAGTCCGCGCAGCCGTTCGCGCAGGAAGAACAGGCGGATCAGATTGTGCGCCGTCGAAGTCGATGCGAGCCGCTCGACCGAACGCGCTTCCAGTTTCAACCGTTGAACGATGTCACTGCCACCGCGCTGCCACACCTCGATCAGTGCGAAGGGCGCCGGATAGTGTTTCGGCTTCACCTTCGCTGCCGTTTGCCTGCGCACGATCGGCGCGAGCACTTGCCGGACCGGCCACGCGTTCGTGATGCACGCGAGCATGCGCTGATCCAATCGCCGCGTCGGCGGATTGCGCACGCACTCCAGCGCGGTTTCGAGCAATGCATTCGGTGGCGCCAGACGATCGATCAGTCCGCTCTCCAGCGCCGCACGCGCCGACGCCGGCTTGCCCGTCAACATCATCGCCAAAGCTCTCGGTGCGCCGATCAGGCGCGGCAACCGGGCAGTGCCGCCCCAGCCGGGATGGATGCCGAGCTGCACTTCCGGCAAACCGATTTTCGTTTCGGGTTCGTCCGCGGCCACGCGCATCCTGCACGCCAGTGCCAGTTCGGTGCCGCCGCCCATGCAGGCGCCGTGCAGCGCGGCGACCGTCGGCATGGGCAAACGCGCAAGCCGTTCGAACACGCGTTGACCGAATTCGATCGCGGCGCGCACGCCGCCTTCGCGTTCGTATTGCGCGAATTCGTCGAGATCCGCGCCGACCGCGAAATCCTTCTTCGCCGAATGGATCACCACGCCGCGCGGCTTTTCGATCTCGATGCGTTCGAGGATCAGATCCAGCTCTTCCAGCAACGATCTCGACAGCGCGTTCACACGGCTGCCGGCGCGGTCCATCTGCAGCACCAGCACCGCATCGGCGACCAGAGAGGTTTTCCAATGGGAAAAACGCAGTCCTTCGAACATGTCACGTCCGTCCGCGCAATGAGTATCCATTCGCCGCCGCACTTCTCATGGATTCCCCGCACATTGTGACTTCCATCGAAAACCGGAGCCGGCCGCGCCCCTATCATCGGTTTCTGGCGACGCGCCGGTCAATGCGCGCGCACAAGGCAGGCCCGGTGCCAAGTATGGATACAGCCATCGCCAGCGAGCTACTCGACACGATCGTCGGCGCGCAACGCAGCCTCGTGGTGCTGCGTTGCGACGACGCGCAGCGGTTGCTGGATCTGTTGCGACGGCACGCAATCCGTACCGGTCAGTCGCTGTATGCATGGAACGAAGAGACGGGTTTGCGCAGTTTGCGGGACGCGCAGGTGTCGGTGCCCTCCAGCCTTCATTTCGCCGATGCGCTGCGGCAGATCATCCAGAGTGCGCACTTCGGCATCTATTTCTTCGCGGGACATCCGCAGTTCGATGCGGCGACGATTCCGCTGCTGCGGCAGGCCGCGCGGTTGAGCGGCGATCATGTGCGCCGCGTGGTGCTGATGGGTGCCGGCATCGAATTGCCGCCCGGTATCGAGGCGTTCGAATTCAGCCGCACTGCGGCGAAACCGGCCCGCCCGCGCTTGCGCGACGGCCGCTGGGTGCGCGCATGACAGAAAGAGGCATATTGATCGTCGCCGCGCGCCGCGAGGATCGCCGCGCGCTGTTCGACGCACTGGACGGGCAGGGCCATGGTCCGATACTGAGCGCGCGCGATATCGCGCATGCGCGCAGCCTGCTTGTGGAATCTCCTGTACCGCGGTTGGCCGTGCTGGATTTCTGCACCATGCCGGCGGAGTCCGCCGCGTTCGGCGCCGAGCTGCAAGGCGTGCCGGTGATCGGCCTGCTCGGTGTCGCGCGCGAACAGGGTGAGCAAATCACCTGGAATTTTCGTCACCGTCCACCGGGTGTCGTCGAATGGTTGCGCACGCCGGTGGACGCGATCGAAGCGCGCGCGCGCGCCGAGGCCGTATTGCATAGCGAACCTCCGCCCGGCGGGGGCGAAGATGCCGATGAAGATTACCGCTGCATTTTCGAAGGCAGTGCCGACGGGTTGCTGTTCTCTGACACGCAAAGCGGCGCGATCCTGGAGGTGAACGCCGCCTTCGAAGCGGCGAGCGGCTTCGGCGCGGCGCAAGTGACCGGAATGAAGCTGGAGGAACTGCTGGCGCTCGATACGGCGCAGCGCGAATTCCTGCATGCGCGTCTGCAACAGGACGGTGAGGCGCGGTTGCAGTGCGAACAGTGGCGGGCGGACGGCAGCCGGCGTCCGGTGGAAATCGTCACCCGCCTGCTGAAGCGCGGCGGTCAACTGGTGCATTTCACTTCGGTACGCGACGCGCGCAGTCTGCGCGACGGCCGCGAGCTGCTGGATGTGCTCTCGCAGATGGCGTTGCCCGACGAGAGCGAAGGTGCGCTGCAGCGGCGGCTGGCGCGTCTCGCGGCCGTGCTTCGTTTCGATTACGCAGGCATCGCCGCGCACGTCGGCGGCGAGAGGCAATTGCAGATCGTCGCCACCAGCGGAAGATTGCCGCTCTCACAGGGCACCCTCGATCCCATCACCGAATCGGCGGCGCGCATGGCCGCGGACGGCGAGCGCGTGCTGCGATTGACGCGCGCACAACATTCCGCGGATGCGCCGTTGTCCGGCATCGCCGGCTTGCCGTGTTGCGTCGCCCTGCCGCTGCGCGACGGACGCCAGAACGTGCTCGGCATACTACTCGGGGCGGGGCGGGAACCGCCGCCGTTCGATCCGGAACTGGTGCGGCATGCGCTGGATGTCGCCGCCGCGCAATTCTCCGCCGCGCTCGCGGTGCGGCAGGCGCAGGCGCAGGGCAGGGCGGGGGGTTTGCAGGATGCGTTGACGGGCTTGCCGAACCGGTTGCTGTTCAACGACCGGCTGGAAACCACTTTATTGGAAGCACAGCGTTCGGGCGAAACCTTCGCGCTGCTGTTCGTCGATCTCGACCGATTCAAGAACGTCAACGATTCGCTGGGTCACGCGATCGGCGACCAGGTGCTGGTCGCCGTGGCGCAACGTCTGCGCTCGGCCGTGCGCGCCTCCGACACCGTGGCGCGGTATGCCGGCGACGAGTTCACGGTGATCCTGCGGCACATCGCCCTGCGCGAGGACGTGCTGCGCATTGCCGACAAGCTGGTGCACGCTATGGAAGCGCCGCTGACGCTGCAAGCCGGCTCGGAATTGCGCATCACCGCATCCATCGGCATCAGCTTCTTTCCGGGCGATGCCAAGGATGCGGAGAATCTGGTCAAGTGCGCGGACGTGGCGATGTACAACGCGAAAGGCCGGGGCCGCAACAACTATCAGGCCTACGTCGCCGTGCCGGAGGAGCAGCACAAGCAGCGCATCGAACTGGAAGCGCGTCTGCGCATGGCCGAACGCAATGACGAATTGCGCGTGTATTACCAGCCGCAGATCGACGCGAAATCGGAAGACATCGTCGGCATGGAAGCGCTGGTGCGCTGGGAACACCCGGAACTGGGCATGATCAGCCCGGCGTTCTTCATCCCGATCGCGGAAGAGACCGGCCTGATCATTCCGATCGGCGAATGGGTGCTGCGGCGCGCTTGCAGCGATTGCGCGCGCTGGCAGAAGCGCTACCGTCTGCCGCTGCGCGTGGGCGTCAATCTCTCCGCCCTGCAGATGATGCAGCCCAATCTGGTGGACGTGGTGCGTTCGGCCTGCGCCGACAGCGGGCTGGATCCGCACTCGCTGGATCTGGAAGTCACCGAGAGCATCAGCATGAAGTCGGTGCCGAATCTGCTGGAGACGTTGTCCGCGTTGCGCGCACTGGGCTGCGGTATCTCGATCGACGACTTCGGCACCGGACAATCCTCGCTGGATTACATCAAGCGTTTTCCGGCCGGCCGCATCAAGATCGACCAGAGTTTCGTGCGCAACATCGGCAGCGATCCGGATGACGAAGCGATCGTGCGCGCCACGCTGACGATGGCGCACAACCTCGGCCGCCGCGTGGTCGCCGAAGGCGTGGAGACCGAGCAGCACCACGACTTCCTGCGAGAACACGGTTGCGACGAGTTGCAGGGTTATCTGTTTTGCCGCCCGCTCTCCGCCGCCACGTTCGAAACCCTGCTGGCCGAACGCGAGCAGATCTTCGCCCACGCCGCACCGCGCGAAGCCGCGGCTTGATCGGCGGCTGGTTAGGGCGCCGTCGATACGGCCACCGTTTTTGCCGGACCGCTGTGCCGCTGTACCCAGTCTGTGATGGTGGAAAGTGCCGAAGGTGCCATCGTCTCCCCGATGCGCGCGAATTCGCTGGGCGCGCCGGTCTTCGCGGTTTGGAACAGGTGATTGAGTCCGGGAAGTTCCAGAACGGTCGCGTCATGATCTTGCTTGAGAGCACGCCGGATGGCGGGCAAATTCAATTTGGCGGGCACGGCGAGATCGAGCGAGCCGTTGAGCGCCAGGACCGGCACATGGATTTTGCCCAGCGCGATGCCCGGGTCCAGCTTCAGGAACTGGCTCATCCATGGGCCGGTGACCTGGTTGGGCAGATTTTCCGCTTCCTGCGGCTCGATGATTTTTTCCGCCAGCCCGCGTGCCACGACAGCCTGCACCCCTCGCATTGCCGCTTCGCGATCCGGTGCGTTCACCACCGCTGAATAAAGAGTTTGATCGAATGCGCGGCGCTTCTCCACATAAGCGAGCGGCGCGCCGCTCGCCAACGCCACCCCGGCCGCTTGTTCCACGAACAACTTGTCGCCGCGCACGCCCGGACCGGCGAGCATGACGACAAATGCGACGTTCTTGTCGGCGACCGCCACCATCGGCGCAATGACGCCGCCTTCGGAATGTCCGATCACTCCGATGTGCCGAGGATCGACATCGGGCAGAGCGGCCAGCCAATCGACGGCGGCTTTGGCGTCCGATGCGAAATCCGCCGTGGTTGCATCGCTGTAGTTGCCGGTGGAATTTCCCACACCGCGTTTGTCGTAGCGCAGAACGAGAACGCCCTTGCGCGTGAGCGCATCCGCCAGCACCAGAAAAATCTTGTGGCCGGCACTCACCTCGTCGCGCGTGTTGGCGCCTGTGCCGGAGACCAGAACCACCGCCGGAAATGGCCCTTTCCCCGGAGGAAGGGTCAGGGTTCCCGCCAATCTCACATGCGCGGCCCGGTTCTCGAAGTTCACATCGCGCTGGCGGTAGGGAAGCGGCCCACGCGTGATCGCTTCGTCCTGGGGTTTCGGAACGTCTTTCGGCTTCGGCGGTGGTGCGTCTGTGCGGGTCAGACTCAACGGCAGGGTTTGACCTTGCATGCTCCACTTGCCGGTCCACGCGTGCTGTTTCTCGTCCCACTTGCCCTCGAACCGACCGCCCACCTGATTCGCCTGCAATTGCAAAGAGCGAGAGGTGGCGAAGATGGCGCTGAGCGGAACGGGTCCCGACTCGTTGTCCGTGTTCTCGATGGAGCCCTCATACTTCCCGGCGGGATTTTTCGTCAGATGGACGAGAAGATGTATCCGGTCGTTCAACACACCCTTCCAGTAGCCCGTCACTTCCTGGGCGTGGGCGGAAAATCCAGCACCGCCGATGATCAGCACGGCCAGCATGCGGGCGACGAGCTTTTGCACTTGATCCTCCAGCGTCGAAGGTAACCGGCGGTCATGCTACTTTGTCCGCCGCCCGTTTTTGCCAATTCCACTGCAGCGAAGCATCGCACCGCCTTGCGGCTTGACCGCGCTCCCCGCCGCCCTCACCTTGTGAACTTTGGGTTTGTGACAAGGTCTTAGGCGCCGCGCTCGTTCGGCGCCGGAGGAGTGCGGCCCGGATGGGCGAAGTCGAGACGGATCGCGTGCTCGTCGAGCGCGTGCGCAAGGGCGAGGTCCAGGCATTCGACCTGCTGGTACGCAAGTACCGGCACAAGATCTTGGGGCTGATCTCGCGTTACGTGCACGACTGGAGCGAGTGTGAGGATGTGGCCCAGGAAGCTTTCGTGCGCGCTTGGCGGGCGCTGCCGGCCTTCCGCGGCGAGAGCGCGTTCTACACCTGGCTGTACAAGATCGCCGTGAACACCGCCAAGAACCACTTGGTTGCCCAGGGCCGCCGTCCGCCTGCGGGGGACCTCGACGCCGAAACCGCGGTGCAGGTGGACGCCGGCGTACGGCTGCGCGACGAAGCCACACCGGAACGTGAACTGGCGCGCCGGGAAATTGAACGAACCGTGTTCGAGACTGTCGAAGCCTTGCCGGAAGAACTTCGCGTGGCGATCACCCTCCGCGAGGTGGACGGCCTGTCCTATGAGGAAATCGCCGAACGGATGGGCTGCCCGATCGGCACGGTGCGCTCGCGGATCTTCCGCGCGCGCGAAGCGATCGACATCAAGTTGCGCCCGCTGCTCCCGTCGAGCGAAGATCGAGGATGACCATGGAAGAACGCAACAATCGCGAAGATCTGTCCGCCCTGATGGATGGCGAATTGGGCACGGAGCCCGTGCGCTTCCTGCTTCGCCGCATGCAAGGCGATTCCGAATTGGCGCGTACCTGGTCGCGCTGGCATCTGATTCGCGCATGTCTGGCCGAGCGCGCGGTATCCGTTTCCCCGCATTCCGATCCGCTGCGCATCGCAAGTTCCGCTGACGACGCTTTCGCCGTGCGGGTGATGGCGCAGGTGCAGACCACCGCGCAGCCGCGCCGGCACTGGGCGCGCTATATCGGCGGCGGTGCGATCGCGGCCAGCGTCGCGGCGGCCGCGTTGATGCTTTCAGTCCCCCAATCCACCTCCACCGACGGCGGCATCGCCGCCGGTACCGAACGACATGCCACGCGTGCGCCGGCTGCGGCTCTGCCTGCCGCGCCACTGGCGTCCCGCATCGCCTCCACGCCGGTCAGCCGCACCGCGACGCTGCCCTGGCTGGACAACCAGCCGGCATTTCTTGCCGCGCGTCCGGCCGGTTCCGCGATGCTGTCCGGCAATTACCTGCAGCAGGCCGCCTATGCTCCGGACAGCGCGCCCATGCTGATGCGCGCGCCTAGGCAGAACCTCGATGGCGCGCCGTACATGATCCTGTTGATGCCGGATCAGAACGCACAGCCGCAGGTGCCGCAGCAGCATTGATCGCGAGTCGCGGATCGCGCATCACGATGCGCCGACGGCGCGCGTCGCATGCTGGGCGGAGCCGCGAACAGGTTTCAAATCGAAGGAGTCCCATCATGCTTCCACGTGCGAGGCAGGCATTTGCCGTTTTCATTTTTCTTGTTGTTTCCTCGGTCGCGCTGAGCGCCGGCGCCGCCGACCTTCCGGATTTCACCGGTATCGTGCAGAAGTACGGTCCGGCCGTGGTCAACGTGCAGGCGCACTACAACAGCGCCAGCGAACTTTCCGACAACGGCGGCACGCCGGACGACCAGCAGATTCCGGACATCTTCAAGCGCTTCTTCGGCATGCCGATCCAGCCGCCGGATCAAGGCCCGGACCAGGGCGCCGAATCGATCGGCTCGGGCTTCATCATTTCCGCCGACGGCTACATCCTGACCAACAACCACGTCGTCGATCATGCCGATACCGTGACGGTGCGCCTTTCAGATCGGCGCGAGCTGACCGCGAAAGTGGTCGGCACCGATCCGCAGTACGACATCGCGCTGCTGAAGGTCAATGCCAGCAACCTGCCGGTGGTGACGATCGGCGATTCGCGTTCGCTGAAGCCCGGCCAGTGGGTCGTGGCGATCGGCTCACCGTTCGGTTTCGATCATTCGGTCACTGCCGGCATCGTCAGCGCGGTGGGCCGCAGCTTCGGTGCGCTGGATCAGCAATACGTGCCCTTCATCCAGACCGACGTGCCGATCAATCGCGGCAATTCCGGCGGTCCGCTGTTCAATCTGCAGGGCCAGGTCGTCGGCGTGAATTCGCAGATCTTCTCCAACACCGGCGGCTATCAGGGCATCGCCTTCTCGATTCCGATCGACATCGCGATGAACGCGGTGCAACAACTCAAGACGAAAGGTTATGTCTCGCGCGGCATGATCGGCGTCGGCGTGCAGGACATCACCGCCGATATCGCCAAGGCCAAGGGTCTGCACCTGTCGCAGGTGCGCGGTGCGCTGGTCGGCAGCGTGACGCCGGGTAGCGGCGCAGAGAAGGCCGGAATCCAGGTCGGCGACGTGATCCTGGCCTACAACGGCCATCCGATCGACACCGCATCCGATCTGCCGCCGCTGGTCGGTGAAACGCAGCCGGGTTCCATCGCCACCGTGCAGATTTCGCGCGACGGCAAGGTGCAGAACGTCAAGGTGAAAGTCGGCGAACTGCCGCGCGACCAGAAGACGCTGGAAGCCATGCGTTCGGGGGCGCCAGCGAGCAGCGGCAGCTCGGCGCTGGGACTCTCGGTGCAAACGATCACACCGGCGATGCGCCAGCAACTCGACCTCAAGGACAAGGGGGGCGTGGTGATCAGCGACGTGCGCGGCGCGGCAGCGCAGGCCGGTCTGCAACCCGGCGACGTGATCCTGCGCGTCGGCAACAAGCCGGTCGACAGCGTCGCCGCGTTCAAGTCTGCGGCGGCGGACATCAAACCCGGCGACACCGTGCTCCTGCTGGTGTCGCGCGATGGCGCCAGCCGCTTCGTAGCGGTGACGGTGCCGAAGAAGTGACGCGAACCGAAACGCAGGCCATGGACGGCCGTGTTGAGCGAGCTTTAAGCGCCGTCGCATGGCGCCGAGCATCGCAGCCGGGCGCGCGGGAAAGGCGCGACTGTTTGAGCACATGGACGTGCGAGTTCGCGCCGGCGCGCGCCCGGCGAGAAGCGCAGGGCAGTCGAGCTAACCGGATGTTGGCTCGACCGTCATGCCGGCGCGATGGTTTTGGCGACTTTTGCCGAAACAAAAGTCGCCCGCTCGCGGCAGCGAGCGGAACCCAAGGCAATCTTGCGGGGCAAGCAAACTGGATTCCGGCTTTCGCCGGAATGACGAAACAAAGCGGGCCCTGAGCGCGCCACTACCGCCCGTCATGCGATAATCGCGCGTTTGCACCGCGCGGCGGTGCGGTGCCCGACGCTCCATGCAGCACATCCGCAATTTCTCCATCATCGCGCACGTGGACCACGGCAAGTCCACGCTGGCCGACCGCATCATCCAGCTCTGCGGCGGGCTCACCGAGCGCGAGATGGAAGCGCAGGTGCTGGACAACAATCCGATCGAGCGCGAACGCGGCATCACGATCAAGGCGCAATCGGTGTCGCTGCCCTACACCGCGCGCGACGGCAAGACGTATCAACTGAATTTCATCGACACGCCCGGCCACGTGGACTTCTCCTACGAAGTTTCGCGTTCGCTCGCCGCGTGCGAAGGCGCGCTGCTGGTCGTCGATGCCGCGCAAGGCGTGGAAGCGCAGTCGGTCGCCAACTGCTACACCGCGGTCGAGATGGGTTTGGAAGTGGTGCCGGTGTTGAACAAGATCGACCTGCCCACCGCCGACATTCCGAAGGTGAAAGAGGAAATCGAGGCGGTGATCGGCATCCACGCCGACGACGCGCTCGCGATCAGCGCCAAGACCGGCGAGAACGTGGTCGATGTGCTGGAAGCGATCGTCGCGCGCATTCCGCCGCCGCGTCCGCGCGACACCGACAAGCTGCAAGCGCTGATCATCGATTCCTGGTTCGACAATTATCTCGGCGTGGTGTCGCTGGTGCGCGTGATGCAGGGCGAGATCAAGCCGCGCGACAAGCTGCTGGTGATGTCCACCGGCCGCGCACACGAAGTTCTCGAAGTGGGCGTTTTTACGCCCAAACGGATGAAACGTGAAAAACTCAGCGCCGGCGAGGTCGGTTTCGTCTGTGCGTCGATCAAGGACGTGCACGGCGCGCCGGTGGGCGACACGATCACGCTGGCGAACGATCCGGCACCGAAACCGCTGCCTGGTTTCCAGCAGATGCAGCCGCGCGTGTTCGCGGGGTTGTTCCCGGTCAATGCCGACGACTTTCCCGCGCTGCGCGAAGCGTTGGACAAGTTGCGCCTCAACGACGCCGCGCTGTTCTTCGAACCGGAATCCTCCGAGGCGATGGGTTTCGGTTTCCGCTGCGGTTTCCTGGGCATGCTGCACATGGAGATCGTGCAGGAGCGGCTGGAACGCGAATACGATCTCGATCTCGTCACCACCGCGCCGACCGTGGTGTACGAAGTGCAGAAGGCCGACGGCTCGATCCTGCTGCTGGACAATCCGGCGAAACTGCCGCCCGTGCCGCAGATCGCCGAAATCCGCGAGCCGATCATCGTCGCGGACATCCTCACGCCGCCGGACTATGTCGGCAACGTGATCACCCTGTGCGAGGAAAAGCGCGGCGTGCAGCGCTCGATCCAGTACATGGCAAGCCAGGTGCGCATCAGCTATGAAATGCCGCTGGCGGAAGTGGTGCTGGATTTCTTCGACCGGCTGAAATCGGTTTCGCGCGGCTACGCTTCGATGGACTATCACTTCCAGCGCTTCGAGCCGGGACCGTTCGTGCGGCTGGATACGCTGATCAACGGCGATCGGGTGGACGCGTTGTCGTTGATCGTGCATCGTGCGCAGGCCGAGCGGCGCGGCCGTGAACTGGTCGAGCGCATGCGCGAGCTGATCCCGCGGCAGATGTTCGACGTCGCGATCCAGGCCGCGGTCGGCGCGCAGATCATCGCGCGCTCGACGGTGAAGGCGCTGCGCAAGAACGTGCTGGCGAAGTGCTACGGCGGCGACGTCACGCGCAAGCGCAAGCTGCTGGAGAAGCAGAAGGAAGGCAAGAAACGCATGAAACAGGTCGGTCGCGTGGAAATTCCGCAGGAGGCGTTTCTCGCGGTGCTGAGGACGGACAAGTAACGTGAAGGGACAACGGTAGGCGTTTATCTTGAAAGTGCGGCCAAGGATGGGCTGCTTTTTGATCCTCGCGATCAGGGACGATCGCAAAAATGAAGAGACAAGAATGAATAAAGACTCCTGGGGAATGATCCTGCTGGTCGCCATCGTCGGCGTGTGCCTTTACATCTGGTACGTCACCTCCGATTTCGCGCTGGCGCTGGTGCTGATGACTGCGGCGTTCGGCGTGATCTGGGCGCTGGACCGGCTGCTGTTCCAGCACCGCCGCATCGAACGCGCGAACGCGGAAGCGCAGAAGCCGCACGAGCCGCTGCTGGTGGATTACGCGCGCTCGTTCTTCCCGGTGATCCTGGCCGTGCTGTTGTTCCGCACCTTCCTGATCGAGCCGTTCCGCATCCCGTCCGGCTCGATGATGCCGACGCTGCTGGTCGGCGATTTCGTGCTGGTCAACAAGTTCGCCTACGGCCTGCGCCTGCCGGTGACCGACACCAAGATCGTGGATATCGGCGAGCCGCGGCGCGGCGACATCGCCGTGTTCAAGTATCCGCCCAATCCCAAGGAGGATTACATCAAGCGCATCGTCGGCCTGCCGGGCGACACCATCAGCGTGCACAACGAGCAGTTGTTCGTGAACGGCAAACCGATGCCGCAAAGCTATCTCGGGCCGATCACCGACACCGACACCGAGAGCGTACAAACCGCAGAGGCCGGCGGCGAGGAACGCATTGAGCACCTCGGCAACATCACCCATCGCATCATCGTCTTGCCGCCCTTCAGGCGCGCACCGCAGACCGACGGTACCTGGGTAGTGCCGCAAGGGTGTTACTGGGCGATGGGCGACAACCGCGACAACAGTTCCGACAGCCGCTTCTGGGGCCCGGTACCGGAAAAGGATCTGCGGGGCAAGGCCTTCCTGATCTGGTTCAGCCTGGCGAACCTGAAGCGGATCGGCACCGTTCTGCACTGACGAAGCAGCGAAGCATTCCGCATTCCCGCGGCGAACGGTGCTGCTAGACTCCGCGCCGTCGGTTTCGCGTTGCAGGGGAATCTTCCATGAAAAAGCAGCAAGGTCTTACCCTGATCGGGTTCGTGTTCGTCCTGATCATCATCGGCTTCTTCATTTACATGGCGATGAAGCTGGTCCCCGCCTACGCCGAATACATGGGCGTGGTGAAGGCGATGAAGACGCTGGCGGCGGAGCCCGATCTCGCCAGCAAGACGCCGGAGCAAATCCAGAGCGATCTGGCCTTCAAGGGCAGTTTCCAGTACGTGGACGACAAGACGTTTTCAGCGCAGAACATCCACATCAAGAACGGTCCGGGCGGCGGCACCTTGCAGGTGAAGTACGACAAGGACATCCCCTTCCTCTACAACATCGATTTCCTGCTGCACTTCGACAAGACGGTGCCGCTGGGAAACAATGCCGGGGCGTGAAAGCCGGATATTCCTTCCGCGATCCCGAATTGCTGCGGCTGGCGCTGACCCACCGCAGCGCCGGCCGGCCCAACAACGAGCGGCTGGAATTTCTGGGCGACGCGCTGGTCAACCTCGCCGTCGCCGAATTGCTCTACGAAGCCCGACCCAAAGCTGACGAAGGCGAACTCACGCGTCTGCGCGCGCAACTGGTCAGCGGCCCCGCGCTGGCCGAACGCGCTCGCTCGCTCGAGCTGGGCGACGAACTGCTGCTCGGTCCGGGCGAACTGAAGAGCGGCGGTTTCCGGCGCGACTCGATCCTGGCCGATGCGTTCGAAGCGCTGGTCGCGGCGGTGTATCTGGACGGCGGATTCGACACCTGCCGCACCTGGTTGCGGGGGATGTTCCGCGAAGCGGTGGAGTCGATCGAAAGCGCAGTCAAGGACGCCAAGACGCGGCTGCAGGAATGGTTGCAGGCGCAAGGTTATCCGCTGCCGCAATACGAACTGCTGGCCACGCGCGGCGAGGAACACGCGCGCATCTTCGAAGTCGCCTGTGTGCTCGGCGAGCCCGAGCCCGCACGATTCGAAGGCAGCGGCAGCAGCCGGCGCGCGGCGGAGCAGATGGCCGCCGAATCCGCACTGGAAGCCTTGGTCGGGTCCGGCGGCGCCTGACAAGCCCTCCCCTTCAAGGGGAGGGTTGGGTGGGGATGGTTTTCGTTTCCGACTTGCAACACCATCTCCATCCCGGCCTTCCCCTTGAAGGGGAAGGAGACAAGCTTCGCCGCTGATCGATTTCCGCATGTCCAAAGAAAGTTCCTTTCGCTGCGGCATCGCCGCCATCCTCGGCCGCCCCAACGTCGGCAAATCCACGCTGTTGAATGCGCTGGTGGGCGAGCGCGTGTCGATCGTGACGCCGCGGCCGCATACCACGCGGCATCGCATCCTCGGCGTGGTGACGCGCGAGGCGGGGCAGATCCCCGGTCAAATACTATTCCTCGACACGCCCGGCATGCACGCGCAGGCCAAGCGCGCGATGAACCGCAGCTTGAATCGCGCCGTGCACGCGGCCGTCGCGGAAGCGGACGTGGCGGTGCAGGTGATCGAAGCCGGCCGCTGGGACGATGAAGATGAAGCGGTGTACGCGGCGATGGCGAGTGCGCCGATTCCGCGGCTGCTGGCGCTCAACAAGCTGGATCGCGTGCGCGATAAGGCCGCGCTGCTGCCGTTCGTGGAGCAGCTTTGTTCAGAACATGCCTTCGACGAAGTGTTCTGGCTGAGCGCGCAGCGCGGCGAAGGCATCGCGGAACTCGAACGCGGAATCCTGCAGCGCCTGCCGCAGCGTGAGCCGGCGTTCGACGCAGAAACATTCACCGACCGCAGCGAACGATTCCTGTGCGCGGAGCTGATCCGCGAACAACTGATGCGCCAGCTCGGCGAGGAATTGCCGTACGCGACAACGGTGGAAATCGAATTGTTCAAGGATCGCGACGACGGTCTGAGCGAAATCGCCGCCGTGATCTGGGTGGAACGCGAAGGACAGAAGAAAATCGTGATCGGTGCCGGCGGCAAACGCCTGAAGAAGATCGGCAGCGCCGCGCGGCGCAATATCGAGGAATTGCTCGGCCGCCGCGTGTTCCTGCGCCTGTGGGTGAAGATGCGCGCAGGCTGGTCGGACGATGAAGCGGCGTTGAAGCGGTTCGGGTACGAGTGAGCGCATCGTGCGCGTCGAAAACCAGCCTGCGTACATCCTGCACGCGCGCCCCTGGCGCGAAACGAGCCTGCTGCTGGAAGTGTTCAGCCGCGAGCACGGGCGCATCGGCTTGCTGGCGCGCGGTGTGCGTGCGCAGCGTGCGCGCATCATGCGCGCGATGCTGGAACCGTTCCAGTTGCTGAGCCTGGATTGGGCTGGCATCGGTGAACTGCCGAATCTGCGCGCGGCGGAAGTGAGCGGAGTCGCGAATCGCTACTCGGGTGATACGTTGCTATCCGGCTTGTACGTCAATGAACTGCTGACGCGGCTGACCGCGCGCCACGATCCGCATCCGGAACTGTTCGACCGCTACGCTACGTTGCTGGATGAGTTCGTGGCGACATCATCGCTGCCCTGGACGCTGCGTCGCTTCGAACGCGACCTGCTGGCGGAACTCGGTTATGGCCTGCTGCTCGATCGCGTAGCCGAAACCGGCGTACCGGTTTCAGAGGATTCCGAATACGTGTATGTGCCCGAGCACGGCCCGGTGCCTGCGGATTTGCAATCCGGCGTGCGTGTGCGCGGCGCCGCGCTGCTGGCCCTGTACGAAGACACGCTCCCGCAACCCGGTGATCTGGCCGCGTTACGCCGCATGTTGCGTGCGGTGATCGGCGCGCAACTGGGCGGCGAGGGATTGCGCGCATGGCGCGTGCTGGGTGGCGCGGTGCGTGGCTGATCGAAATCATTTGCCGAGCGCTGCACGCGTCGCCGCGAGCCCGCGCCGGAATTCGCCGACGGATTCGGCGATGCGTGCGGAATCATTCCCGTGCAGGGCATCCGACAATTCCGCTGCGGCGGCCTGCAGCGCGACCGCACCGCAAAATCCGCAAGCCGAGCGCAACCGGTGCAGGCGTTCGGCCAGCGCGATGCGATCCCGCAGCAACGCATCGAAATCGCGCGCGAGCGTGTCCAGTTCGGTCGCCAACAGGCTGCGCAGTGCCGACATGATTTCCGTGCTGCCGCTCGCGGCCAGGCCGGCTGCATCATCGAGCAGAGCGCGTTCGTCCTCGCCGTCGATCAGACCGAGTTCGTGCAGGGCCGCGCGCAGGCGCGACTTGTTGGAAGGTTTCAGCAACACCCGCTGGAATCCCGCATTGCGCAACCGCTGGTGCAATTGCGGATCGGGATCGGCCGTGGTCGCGATCGCCGGAACGTCCCGATTGAGGCCCCGCGGCTTCGCGCGAACGATTTCGAGCACGCGATCGCCGTCCAGACCCGGCATGCGGTGATCGAGGATCAACAGGTCGAAATTTTCGACCAGCGCTGCGGTTTCCGCCGCGGTGCCGTCCGCCACCGCTTCCACCTCGCAGCCCAGTTCCTGCAGGGTCGATGTCAAGAAGGCCAGACTGACCGGATCGTCCTCGGCCAGCAGAATTCGTGGTGTTGCGATGAAGCTCATCGTTTGCGTTAACTCGCATTCAATCCCGATGGGCACAATCGCCGATCATGCGCCGCACCGCAAGTCAAACCGCTCCGCTCGCGATCGCGGCGATCGCGCCGCTGCTGATGGCATTGATGGTCTGCGCACCGGCACGCGCGGCGATCCGCATGCAGGCGGCGGTGCTCGTGGTGCCCGGCGCGGAATTGTCGGACGTGCAGGCCAGCGTCGCGCCCGGCGCCGATGGCCGCCCGTTCCTGCAATTGCGCGCCGCGCACGTGTCGGTGCCTGCGCTGGGCTGGAAGGACGTGGGCCTCGCGTTGAGCGGCATCCCCCAGCGCAGCGGAGCCAGCGAATGGCGCATGGACGGTGCTCTGGCGCTGACGCGTGCGCCGGGCGGCGCGCTGAGCGCGGCGAACATCAATGTGATCGTCGATACGGATGCCGGTTCGCTCGATGTGCATTTTGCCCAGCGCAACAGCACGGTGCGCGTGTCGATGCCGCTGGATCAACCGAGCCACATGTCTGTGAGCCTGAAAGGATTGCCGCTAGCCTGGTTGCAGGGCGTGCTGGCGACCGCGTGGAAGGAAGGGCGGCTGACCGGCGGCGCGCTCGACGGCGAACTCGCGCTCGATGTGCCGGAGCAGGGTGCCAAGATTTCGGGGAAGATCAGTCTGGCCAAGGCCGGTGTCGATTCGAAGTCCGGCAGCCTGGCCGCGCAGCAGCTCGGCGTGCGCGGCACCTTCTCGCTGGATGCCACGTCGCCCGCCACGCATTTCGATTTCGACGGCAGCTTGAACGGCGGCCAGATGCTGCTCGGTCCCTTGTACGCGCAGTTGCCTGCGCATAGCGCGCAATTGCAATTGTCCGCCGACGTGGATGCAAAGGGCATCGCGATCGACAACCTGCATTTCGACGATGTCGACGCGCTGAGCCTCAGCGGCAAGCTGGCGTTCGATGCGAAGGACAATCTCACCGCATTGCAATTCGATCGCTTCCAGGCGCAGTTGCCGCAGGCCTACACGCGCTACGGCAGCGCGTGGCTGGCGACGCTGGGCTGGAAAGATCTCGTCACCCTGGGCGGCCTTTCAGGCTCTATCGCCATGGCACGCGGCATGCCCGCGCATTTCGCGCTGCATGCCGATCATTTGTCGGCGGCCGATGCGGACGGACGGCTCGCGCTCGATGATCTGAATGGTTCGCTGGATTGGGATGCGCAGGATTCGCGTCCGGCCAGCACGTTGTCATGGCAGTCGCTGGCGTTCTACAAACTGCCGTTCGGTGCGGCGCGATTGCAGTTCAAGAGCAGCGACGGCGCGCTGACGCTGACCGCTTCGGCGCAGGTGCCGCTGTTGAACGGCCAGTTCGCGCTGCAGCAATTGACCTGGCGGCCTGCCGCGGACAAGCAGGACCGCATCAACGCGTCGTTCGCGGTCACCTCGCTCGATGTCGGCTCATTGTGCAAGTTGTTCGGCTGGCCGCAATTCCCCGGCACGCTCGGTGGCGCGGTGCCGAGCTTGCGCTACAGCGGCGATTCGCTGGTGTTCGAGGGCGGTCTGTCGATGCACGTGTTCGACGGCTTCGTCGACGTGACCAGCCTGACGCTGCAACAGCCGTTCGGCGTGGCACCGGTGCTGAGCGCCGACATCGATCTGCGCCAACTCGATCTCGGCGAGGTCACCAGCGTGTTCGATTTCGGCTCGATCACCGGCAAGCTCGATGGCGCGATCCACGGATTGAAACTGGTCAACTGGCAACCGGTCGCGTTCGATGCCTCACTGCGCGCGGACAGTGGCGGCCGAATCAGCCAGCGCGCATTGAAGAGCCTGACCTCGGTCGGAGGCGGCGGGATCGCCGCGGGCTTGCAAGGATTGGCGCTGAACTTGTTCAAGACTTTCGGCTATTCGCGCATCGGCCTGAGCTGCGTGTTGCGCGCGGGCGTGTGCACGATGGGCGGGCTCGGACCTGCCGGCGGCGATGCACAGGCGGGCTACACTATCGTCGATGGCAGCGGCTTGCCGCACATCTCGGTGATCGGACACGAACGCCAGGTCGATTGGGCGACGCTGGTGGATCGGCTGAAAGCGGCGACGGAAGGCAATGGACCGGTGGTGCGATGAACGACCACTGCAGGAACACGATGGAGAATCAAATGCGCAAACTCATGTTGACCCTTATCACGGCCGCTGCGTTGCTCACCGGCTGCGTCACCATCAACGTCTATTTTCCGGCAGCGGCCGCGCAGGAAGCCGCGGACAAGATCATCAGCAACGTGATCGGACCGGAAGCCCAGCAATCGCAGCCGGCACAACCGCAGCAGCAACCGCCTTCATCCGGTTCGTCGGGTGGCGCGGAAGGCGTGCCGCTTGCGGTGCGCGTGCTGAACGCGCTGATTCCCGCCGCGTCGGCAGCCGAAGGCCAGCCCAACATCAAGATCCAGACGCCGCAGATCGAGGCGATCCAGTCGCGCATGCGCGCGCGCTTCGACGGCACGTTGAAAGCACTGCTCGATTCCGGCGCGGTCGGTTTCACCAGCGACGGCATGGTCGCCGTGCACGACGCATCGAAGGCGCCGCTCGCGCAACGCGCGCAGATGAACTCCGCGGTCGCCGACGAGAACCGCGACCGTAACGCGCTGTATCAGCAGATCGCCGTCGCCAATGGCCATCCGGAATGGGAGAAACAGATCCGGCAGATCTTCGCGAAGCAATGGATCGATCGCGCGCATGCGGGTTGGTACGTGCAGAACGCCGCGGGTGCGTGGATTCAGAAATGACGACAGGATGTCGTCATCCCGGCCAGCACAAGGATATGCGCTGAGCCGGGATCCAGAAGTTCATTTGTATAATCGCAAAGCCCGGAATTCGATCCGGGCTTTGTTTTTCCCGATGCGTGACATCCAGTTCGAAGCCGAAATCACCGACCTCAGCCACGACGGTCGCGGCGTGGCGCGCGTGGACGGCAAGGCGGTGTTCGTGGCCGATGCGTTGCCGGGCGAGCGGGTGCGCGCGCGAATCGTGGGCAAGCATCGGCAGTTCGACGAGGCGCAAAGCGTCGAGGTGTTGCGGGCGTCGCCCGAACGCGTGATGCCGCGTTGCGCGCACTACGGCGTGTGCGGCGGTTGCGCTTTGCAGCATCTCGCGCCGCAAGCGCAGATCGCCGCGAAGCAGTGCGTGCTGGCGGAAAATTTCGCGCGGATCGGCAAGGTCGAGCCGCGACGCTGGCTGCCGCCGCTCACCGCGGAGCCATGGGGCTATCGCCGCCGTGCGCGCCTGTCGGTGAAGCATGTGCCGAAGAAGGGCAGGACGCTGGTCGGTTTCCGCGAACGCGATGCGCGCTTCGTGGCCGATCTGTCGCGTTGCGAAGTGCTCGATCCGGCGCTGGGCGAAAGGCTGGATGCGCTGGGAGCGTTGTTGAATTCGCTCGGAGGTGCTGCGGCGATTCCGCAGATCGAATTTTCCGCCGGAGACGATGCGCGCGCCTTGGTATTCCGCCATCTGCAACCGCTTTCGCAAGCCGATCGCGACAAACTCGTCGCATTCGGCCGCGAACACGGCTTTGCGATCCTGCTTCAGCCGGGCGGCACCGACAGCGTGCACGCGCTTTATCCCGAAACGATACGGCTGCATTACCGGCTGGACGAATGCGATCTCGATCTCGCTGATCTTGATCTGGAATTCACGCCGCTGGATTTCGTGCAGGTCAACGCGCGGTTGAACGCGCGCATGATCGCGCAGGCATTATCGTTGCTCGATCCGCAACCGCACGAGCGCGTGCTGGACCTGTTCTGCGGACTGGGAAATTTCTCGTTGCCGATCGCGCGCCGCGCGGCCTTCGTCTGCGGCGTGGAAGGCGAAGCCAGCCTGATCGAACGCGCGCGCGGCAATGCCGCGCGCAACGGCATCGCGAATGTCGAATTCGTGGTCGGCGATCTCGCCGCCGATCCGCGCGGCTCGGCGGGGGCACGAAGTTCTTTCGACAAGTGGCTGCTGGATCCGCCGCGCACCGGCGCGGCCGCATTGCTGGAACATCCTCCGGGCAAATCGGTGCGCCGCGTGGTGTATGTGTCCTGCCATCCCGGCTCGCTGGCGCGCGACGCCGACACGCTGGTGCATCGCCACGGCTTCGTGCTCGCTGCGGCCGGCGTGATGGACATGTTCCCGCATACCGCGCACGTGGAATCGATCGCGGTGTTCGACAAAAACTTGTGAGTGCACGCGGCGGCGCGTTCCGGCATCATCGGCATCTCTGTACGGATGTCGATCATGCTGATCATCGGACTCGAAGGACACGAACTCACCGAACGCGACGTGGAACGCCTGGCCGCACCGGAAGTGAGCGGCGCGATCCTGTTCTCGCGTAACTTTTCCTCGCGCGCGCAATTGGACGAATTGATCGCCGAGATCCGCGCGCTGCGCGACGATCCGTTTCCGATCTGCGTGGATCAGGAAGGCGGACCGGTGCAGCGTCTCAAGAGCGACGGCTTCACGCGGCTGCCGCCGCTGGCGCGCATCGGCGCGCTGCACGATCGCGATCCCGCCGCAGCGGTGCGCGCGGCGGAAACGCACGCATGGCTGATGGCGAGCGAACTGCGCGCGTGCGACGTGGACCTGTCGTTCGCGCCGGTGGTTGACCTGCAGCGCGGCAACCGCATCATCGGCGAGCGCGCGTTCCACTCCGATCCTCAGGTCGTCGCCGAGCTGGGCGCGGCATACCTGCGCGGGATGCGTTCGGCCGGCATGGCCGCCACCGTCAAACATTTTCCCGGTCACGGCACGGTACTGGAAGACACGCACGTCGAGCCCGCGGCCGATCCGCGCGATCTGCAAAGCTTGCGCGAAAGCGATCTGATCTCGTTCGCGGAAGGTTTCCGCGCGGGTGCGGAAGCGGTGATGCTGGCGCATGTCACCTATCCGAAGATCGATGCGACACCTGCGGGCTATTCGAAGGTGTGGATCCACGACATCCTGCGCGGCGAATACGGTTTCCAAGGCTTGATCGTCAGCGACGATATCGGCATGGCCGCGGCGGAGTCGGCCGGTGGCGTCGGCGCGCGCGCGGTCGCGCACCTGGATGCCGGCTGCGATCTGGTGCTGGTCTGCGCGCCGAAACTGGTGGACGAGGCGATCGCCACGGTGCGCGGACGCGAGCCCTGCGACACGGCGCGCGTGTCGGCGCTGTGCGGTGCGGTGTCCGGCGATTGGCTGTCGCTTACCGAAAATCCACAGCGCAAGTCGGCGATCGCGGCGATAAACAAACTCGACGAAGCCACGCGCGCGGAGCGCGTGGCATGAATTCGCCGAGCCTGGCGCAGGCGCTGGAATCGGCCGAGCTGATCCACGACCGCACCGTGATCGAGGCAGCGATCGCGCGCATGGGCGCGCAGGTCACGCAAACTCTGGATGGCGAGCGCGCGCTGTTCCTGACCGTGCTGCACGGCGGCTTGATCTTCGCGGGTTCGCTCGCGCTGTCGATCGGTTGCGACCTGCAATTCGACTACGTGCACGCCACGCGTTATCGCGGCACCACGCAAGGAGCGGAACTGCACTGGCTGCGGCGGCCCGATGCAGCGATGCGCGATCGCAGCGTGATCCTGGTGGACGACATCCTCGATGAAGGCCACACGCTTTCGGCCTTGCGCGACGCCTGTCTCGCCGAAGGCGCGCGGCGAGTGCTGATCGCGGTGCTGTGCGAAAAGCGCCACGGCCGTTGCGTACCCGGAATGAAGGCGGATTTCGTCGGCGTGCAGGTGCCGGACCGCTACGTGTTCGGGTACGGCATGGATTGGCATGAGCAGGGTCGCAATCTGCCCGGCATCTATGCGCTAGGCGAGGGATAAACTTTTCCAATGAAATCTGCAGTCGGCCCCCTCACCCCAACCCTCTCCCCACAGGGGAGAGGGAGACAAGCGCGTAGCGCTTGGCGGGTGAGGGGGGACTTTGATTTACGCAATATGCGGTGCATATCGTGACGGCCGCGCTGGATCTCGCCCTGATCGGCGGTACCGGCTTGTATGCACTCGCCGGGCTTCGAGAGATCGAGCGCCATGAAGTGACGACCCGCTGGGGCACGCCGTCCGCGCCGATCGTGACCGGCATGCTTTCGGGAAAGCGCATCGGGTTTCTGGCCCGTCACGGCGAAGGGCACACGATCGCGCCGCATCGCATCAACTATCGCGCCAACATTGCCGCGCTGCATGAATCGGGCGCGCAGCGGATCATCGGCGTCAACGCGGTCGGCGGCATTCGCGCCGACATGGCGCCGCGTGCCATCGTGGTGCCGGATCAATTGATCGACTACACCCAAGATCGCGCCTCCAGCTTCTGCGACGCCGAAGGCGAAGCGGTGCTGCACATCGATTTCAGCGAACCGTACAGCGCGTCGCTGCGCGCGGAACTGTTCGCCGCCGCGCAACGCGCCGGCATACCGGTGATCGCCGGCGGCTGCTACGGCGCCACGCAAGGTCCGCGTCTGGAAACCATTGCGGAAATCGAACGCCTGCGCCGCGACGGCTGCGATCTGGTCGGCATGACCGGCATGCCGGAAGCCGCGCTGGCGCGCGAACTCGGCATCGAATACGCCTGCCTCGCGCTGGTCGCCAACTGGGCGGCCGGCTGCGATCCGCAGGCGTCACAGATCAGTCTCGAGGAAATCCACGCGCACCTCGCGGCCGCCACGGCGAAGGTGCCGGAGATCGTCGCGGCGCTTGTTTCTGCCCGGCCCGGGCCGTAGCCGGCAGGCCGATCCGCGAGCGCGGTCGCACAACCGGCCACCAGAGGCTTGATTGCATCGATCCCGTTGGCGATACTCGGGTCGCGCGTTGGCGCACGGGGAGTGGGGCCGGGGAGACAGAGGCAGCGCGGTCGTTGCGGATTGCGTCACGCCGTTCCGGAAACATCCGCGATGCGTTCGAGCGCCTGACTCATCGCAGAGGTTTCGCTTTATGTCCACCGGTACGGTCAAGTGGTTCAACGACGCCAAGGGGTTCGGCTTCATCGCGCCCGAAGATGGCGGAGAAGACGTGTTCGTGCATTATTCGGCGATCAACGCGCAGGGCTTTCGCAGCCTGCAGCAGGGGCAGCGGGTCAGCTTCGAGATCGTGCAGGGTCCCAAGGGCGCGCAGGCGTCCGCGGTGACGCCGTTGGCTTGATCCAAAGCGCAGTGCTTCCATAGGCGTGCGCCGCCGGGCATAGTTCGCCCGCGAACTCTCGCGGAGACGAATGTGGCCTGGCGCTGGCTGGATCGATTGCGCGGCGCGGACGCGCAGCGGGTGACCGAAACCGAACGTCCGGTGCTGCGCCGGCGCGTGGCGCGCGCGCTGGAATCGGCCCGCCGGCGCGACGAGCGTTGCCTGCTGCTGCGTTTGCAGATCACCGGGCTGGAAGAAATGGACGACGAACCGTTCGTCCGCAGCGTCTGGCGGGTGGTCATCGAGCGCCTGCGGCGCGAAGTGCGCGAAGACGATCTGCTGGCGCGCAGCGCCGAGTATGAGTTCACCGTGCTGGCACAGGGCATCGACGTGTTTCCGCGCACCGCGGCGACCGCGATCGCCTCGCGCCTGACGCGCAATCTCACCAGTCCCTGCGGCATCGAAGGCCGGCGCGTGGAACTGGATGTGCGCATCGGCATCGCCAGTTTTCCCGACGACGCGGTGAATGCCGAAGGCCTGCTGCTGGCCGCCAGCCACGCGCTGCACGTCGCGCGGCGCTCTTCGGAGCCGTGGCGGTTCGCCGCGCCGATGCTGAAACGGCGCGAACGCTAAACCAGGTCGCGGATCACCAGCAACCGCCGTTCGCTCATGTCTTCGATCGCGTAGCGCACACCCTCGCGGCCGAAGCCGGAGAGTTTCACGCCGCCGTAAGGCATGTTGTCCACGCGGAAGCTCGGGATGTCGCCGACGATCACGCCGCCTTCCACCAGCACGTCCCAGGCGCGCAGCGCGTGATTGAGATCGGCGGTGAACACGCCGGCCTGCAGGCCGTAGTCGGAGGCGTTCACCGCGTCCAGTGCTTCGTCAAAAGCGTCGAACTTCGCGAGCACGGTGACGGGACCGAAGGCCTCCATGCATGACAACTTCGCATCATCCGGCACGTTTTCCAGCACCGTCGCCTGCAGCATGTTGCCTTTGCGTTCGCCGCCGCAAAGTATTTTCGCGCCGGCTTGTTTCGCTTCAGCGATCCAGCCCTCCAGACGTTTCGCCGCGGCTTCGTCGATCATCGGTCCCAGAAAGGTTTCCGGATCCTTCGGATCACCGGCTTTCAGTTTCTTCGCTGCCTCGACAAAACGCTGCTTCACTTCGTCGTACAGAGAGGCGTGAATCAGAACCCGCTGCACCTTGATGCAGCTCTGGCCGGATTGATAGAAGCTGCCTGAGATCAGCCGCTCGATCACGTAATCCAGCCGCTCTCGCTGGTCCGCATCGACGATGCAGGCCGCGTTGCCGCCCAGTTCCAGCACCACTTTCTTGCGGCCGGCGCGTTTCTTCAATTCCCAGCCGATCTGGCCGCCGGTGAAAGAGAGCAGTTTCAGGCGTTCGTCTTCCACGAACGGATCGGCGTCTTCGATATTGCAAGGCAGGATCGAAAACGCGCCTTGCGGCAAGTCGGTTTCCGCCAGCACCTCGCCGATGATCAACGCGCCGATCGGGGTTTTCTCCGACGGTTTCAGCACGAACGGACAACCGGCCGCAATCGCCGGCGCGACCTTGTGCGCGACCAGATTCAGCGGGAAATTGAACGGTGTGATGAACGAGCACGCTCCGATCGGCACGCGCTTGACGAAACCGCGATAGCCGCGCGCGCGCGGCGAGATTTCCAGATTGATAACCTCGCCATCGCTGCGCACCGATTCGTCGGCGGCGATGCGGAAGGTGTCGATCAGGCGCGTCACTTCGCCTTGCGAATCCTTGATCGGCTTGCCGGCTTCGACGCACAACGCATAGGCCAGTTCCTCCTTGCGTTCGAACAGCCGCGCGATGCAGTGCTCCAGCACCGCGCGGCGCTCGTAGGATTTCATCGCCGCCATCGGCGAGGCGGCTTGCGCCGCGGCTGCAATTCCTTTTTCGATCGCGGCGGCGTCCGCCAGTGCCACGCGCGTGGCGACCTCGCCGGAATACTTGTCCAGCACCGCGAGGTCTTCGTTTGGCTGCTGCGGTTGGTTGCCGAGGAAGTACGGATATCGTTCCTTGAGTTTCACCGTCGCTCCAATTCTTCAAAAATCCCCGTGCCCGTTCGCCCTGAGGTATCGAAGGG
>Ga0070740_10001102_pt1 | contig 40570 bp, 38 predicted proteins | sample Coa_R2_FD_67286 | JGI IMG/M metagenome (GOLD analysis project Ga0070740, IMG submission 67286) | Surface soil microbial communities from Centralia Pennsylvania, which are recovering from an underground coalmine fire - Coalmine... | ecosystem: Environmental > Terrestrial > Soil > Unclassified ... | reverse complement strand
AGCGTGCGGTTGATGGTCCAGGCGGTTTCGGTGGAACCGGTGAAGCACACGCCGGCGACTTGCGGTCGCGTCAACAACGTCTTGCCCAGCACCGAGCCTTTGCAGGGCACGAATTGCAGCACCATTTCCGGCACGCCGGCTTCGTGCAGCAGTTTCACCATCGCGCAGCCGACCAGCGTGGTCTGGTCGGCGGGTTTGGCGATGACCGAATTGCCGGCTGCCAGACCTGCAGCGACCTGGCCGCTGAAAATCGCCAGCGGGAAATTCCACGGGCTGATGCAGACGAACACGCCGCGTCCGCGCAGGAACAGTTGATTGCTTTCGCCCGTCGGGCCGGGCAGTTCCTCCGATTGTCCGAATAGCTTGCGCGCCATGGCCGCGTAGTAGCGGCACATGTCGGCGGCTTCGCGCACTTCCGAAATCGCGGCAGGGATGGTCTTGCCCGCTTCGCGCACGCACAGCGCGATGAACTCGCCGCGGCGTTGTTCCAGCAGATCGGCCGCGCGCTCGAGGATCACCGCGCGGCTGGCGGCCGGCAACGTATCCCAGCCTTCCTGCGCGGCAATGGCATTGGCGAGCGCGCGCTCGATCGTCGCCGCATCGGCGTTGCGGCTCTTGCCCACCACCACGCGCCGATCGGCAGGATTGGTGACGTCGCGCTCGGGTTCGCTGGAATTCGCACCCGGCACCAGAGGCTGCGCCGTCCACGGCGCGTGCGGCGTGTTGATGCTGGCCGCAAGCGCTTTCAGTTCGTCGTCGTTGGCGAGATTCGCGCCCATGGAATTCTTCCGCAGTGAACCGAAGAGATCGATCGGCAAGGGAATGCGCGGATGTTCGTAGCGTCCGCCGTGCGCGGCGCCGAAAGCGCGCACGGATTCGACCGGATCGGCGATCAGCTCGCGTACCGGAATCTTCTCGTCGCTGATGCGGTTGACGAACGAAGTGTTCGCGCCGTTCTCCAGCAACCTGCGCACGAGGTACGGCAGCAGGTCTTCGTGGCTGCCGACCGGCGCGTACACACGGCAGGGCACGTTCCAGGTTTGGGCCATGGATGGCCCAACGCGAAGCGAAGCCGAGTCCGGACCCCGGATCAAGTCCGGGGCAGGCTCTGTGCCGGACTCGGCGTGCCACGACAAGTCCTGGACGGACTTGTTCGGGGCATTGGACATGTTGTTGCCGATCACTTCCGCATACAGATCCGCGCCCATGCCGTGCAGGCGCTGGAACTCGAACGGACGTCCGTTCGCGAAATGGTGGATCGACGCGATCGTGTGTGCGTTATGCGTGGCGAACTGGGGATAGATCCATTCCGCGCCGGCATCCAGCAACTTCCTCGCGCAGGCGAGATACGACACATCGGTGTTCGGCTTGCGCGTGAACACCGGATAGCCTGACAAACCCAGTTCCTGCGCGCGCTTGATTTCGGAGTCCCAGTACGCACCCTTCACCAGCCGCACGCACCAACGGCGGTTGGCCTGCTTCGCCGTCGCTGCCAGCCAATCGATCACGAACGGCGCTCGCTTCTGATAGGCCTGCACTGCCAAGCCGAAGCCGTTCCAGCCGGCCAGCGATTCGTGTGCGAATACCGCGCCAATCACGTCCAACGACAATTCGAGACGATCGGCTTCCTCGGCGTCGATCGTCATCGCAATGCCGTTCTGCTTCGCCAATTGCGCGAGCTGCAACACCAGAGGAGTGAGTTCGGCGTGCACGCGTTCGCGCTTTGCCACTTCGTAGCGCGGATGCAGCGCCGACAGTTTCACGGAGATCGAAGGCGCATCGACCACATCGCGCCACGGCCCGCGCCGGCCGAGCGCGGTGATCGCATCCGCGTAGGCCTTGAAGTATCGCTGCGCATCGGGCGCGGTGAGCGCCGCTTCGCCCAGCATGTCATAGGAATAACGGTAGCGCGCGTTGTCGCCCTTGGCGGAACGATCCAGCGCTTCCTCGATCGTTCGACCCATCACGAACTGGTGGCCCATGATGCGCATCGCGCGCCGCACCGCCAGTCGGATCACCGGCTCGCCCGCGCGCGCGATCAGCCGTTTGAACGCACCAGCCGCGTCGCGCCGCGTGCTCTCGGCGAGATTGACGAGATGACCGGTCAGCATCAATCCCCAGGTCGAAGCATTGACGAACAGCGAATCGCTCTCGCCCAAGTGTTTTTTCCAATCCGCCTCGCCCAGCTTGTCGCGGATCAACTTGTCGGTGGTATGGCGATCGGGAATGCGCAGCAGCGCTTCGGCCACGCACATCAGCAGCACGCCTTCCTCGGACGAAAGGTCGTACTGGCGCATGAAGGATTCGACCGCGCTCTGGTTCGCAGCCTTGGCGCGCACGCGGGCGACCAGTTCCGAAGCCTGCGCCAGCACCAGTTCGCGTTGCGCGGACGGCAATTCGGCCTGATCGAGCAGGGCGGAAACCGCCCGCGTTTCGTCCACGCTCCACGCAGCGGTGATGCCCGCGCGCAGCGGATCGGCCGATGAAGGCGGTTCGGGGGAGAGGATGTCTGCCATGCAGGCACGGTGAAGATGCAAAGCCCGATATTCTAGAGTGCGCGCCGCATGCGGCCAAGCCGAACGCGTACGGAGAAGGCTTTCCTTGCCCGCAGCGGCGGCGCGGCCTTATGATTGACGGGTTTGAAGGCGCCGCGAAACGGAATTCCGCAACGATGATCCAGCGCGTGCCGGCGGGTGCCGATGCCCGGCAGTTTACCTGGCTGCTCGCTCCCAACCGGGCGCTCAGCCGCGATGAACTGCGCAAGGCGATCGGCGTGCTGGCGGCGGCGGCCATGCTGACGGCGCTGCTGGCGGCGTGGCAGGGCAATGTGTTCGCGCCGCTGTTCGCATTGCTGGAAGTGCCTTGCGTGGCGGTGGCGTTCGTGTTGGTGTGGCGCGCGGGCGATCACGGCGAGCGGATCACGCTGGATGCACGCAGCGTGCGGGTGGAATCGCTGCCGCCGCGTGCGGCAGCGGTGGCTTTTCCCAGCGCATGGGTGCGCGTGCACCTGCGCGACTGGGGCGGACACCAGCACGTATTGCTCGCCGCCTCCGGGCGCGAGTGCGAAGTGGGCGCCTTCCTCGGTGATGAGGAGCGGCTGGAGCTATCAAAAGAGTTACGGTACGCGTTGACCGCGTTGAGCGATACAAAAAACCCTCGGGGTAGCTGATGAGAATTTCCAAGTTCCTGCGGCGGACGAGCGCTGCGATCCTCGCGCTGGCGTCGTCGGCATCGGCGCTGGCCAATCCGGTGCCGTGGCAGATGAACCTCACACCTGGTGTCACTTCCGAATCGCGCGAAATCTATGCGCTGCACATGGCCGCTTTCTGGGTATGTGTGGGCATCGGCGTGGTGGTGTTCGGCGCGATGATCATCGCGATGTTCCGCTTCCGCAAATCGCGCGGTGCTGTGCCGGCCAACTGGAGCCACAACACCAAATTGGAATTTCTCTGGACACTGGTGCCGGTGCTGATCCTGATCGCGCTGGCCACGCCCGCCACGCGCATCCTGATGGACGAGTACGACACGACCGGTTCGGACATGACCATCAAGGTCACCGGTTATCAGTGGAAATGGCGCTACGACTACGTGGATTACTTCGGCAAGACGGTCAGCAAGGTCGGCTACATGTCCAAGCTCGCCGCGGACAGCAACCGCATCCGGCAGACTGGATCCGGGCTCGATCCCGAAAGCGTTTCCGATCACGGTTTCAAGGATTACCTGCTGAATGTCGACAAGCCGCTGGTGATTCCGGCCGGCGTGCGCGTGCGTTTCGTGGTAACCGGCGGCGACGTCATCCACGGGTTCTGGATTCCGCCGTTCGGCATCAAGAAGGACGCGATCCCCGGCATCGTCAACGACGTCTGGGTGAAGGTGGATCAACCCGGCATCTATCGCGGCCAGTGCCACGTGCTGTGCGGCCAGGATCACGGCTTCATGCCGATCGTGGTGAACGTGGTGCCGAAGGCGCAGTTCGAATCCTGGCTGGCGGCGCAGGAAGCGCAGGCGAACATGGACAAGGCCGCGCGCACCGCGCAGGCCGGCTCCGTAGCGCCGACCGGAAACACGCTCGCGCAGCACTAGTTCGGAGCGTGCTGTTTTTGAGAAGTGCGCACATGGATGTGCGCTTTTGGAGCTAGGGACTAGCGCAGAGATAGCAGGCTAGAGGCCAGCTTTTAGATCAGCGATCATGGACGATCGCAAAAAGGAAACACCCATGGCACACGACGCGGTCCTTCACGACGATCATCACGCCGAGCACAAGGAAGGCTTCATCCATCGCTGGGTGATGTCCACCAATCACAAGGACATCGGCACGCTGTACCTGATCTTCTCGCTGACGATGTTCTTCATCGGCGGCCTGTTCGCGATGGGCATCCGCGCCGAGCTGTTCAAGCCCGGCATGCAGTTGATGCAGCCGTACTTCTTCAACGAACTCACCACCATGCACGCGCTGGTGATGATCTTCGGCGCGATCATGCCGGCCTTCGTGGGCCTCGCCAACTGGATGGTGCCGATGATGATCGGCGCGCCGGACATGGCGCTGCCGCGCATGAACAACCTGTCGTTCTGGATCCTGCCGTTCGCCTTCATCCTGCTGCTTTCGACCTTCTTCATGCCGGGCGGCGCGCCGGCCGCGGGCTGGACGATGTATCCGCCGCTGGTGCTGCAAGGTGGCGACGACGTCGCTTTCATGGTGTTCTCGATCCATCTGATGGGCATCAGCTCGATCATGGGCGCGATCAACATCATCGCGACCATCCTCAACATGCGCGCGCCGGGAATGGATCTGCTGAAGATGCCGCTGTTCTGCTGGGCCTGGCTGATCACCGCGTTCCTGCTGCTGGCGGTAATGCCGGTGCTGGCCGGCGCGGTGACGATGCTGCTGACCGACAAGTTCTTCGGCACCAGCTTCTTCAACGCCGGCGGCGGCGGCGACCCGGTGCTGTACCAGCACGTGTTCTGGTTCTTCGGGCACCCCGAGGTCTACATCATGATCCTGCCCGCGTTCGGGATCATCTCGGAAATCATTCCCACCTTCGCGCGCAAGCCGATCTTCGGCTACAAGGCGATGGTGTACGCGATCGCCTGCATCGCGTTCCTGTCCTTCATCGTGTGGTCGCACCACATGTTCACGGTCGGCCTGCCGATCGGCAGCGAACTGTTCTTCATGTACGCGACCATGCTGATCGCCGTGCCGACCGGCGTGAAGGTGTTCAACTGGGTGACCACGATGTGGCGCGGCTCGATGACCTTCGAGACGCCGATGCTGTTCTCGATCGCCTTCGTGATCCTCTTCACCATCGGCGGTTTTTCCGGCGTGATGATGGCGCTGGTGCCGGCCGACTTCCAGTACAACCAGACCTACTTCATTGTCGCGCACTTCCACTACGTGCTGGTCACCGGCGCGGCCTTCGCCATCATCGCCGGCGTGTACTACTGGCTGCCGAAGTGGACCGGCAACATGTATTCGGAGTTCTGGGGCAAGATGCACTTCTGGAACAGCGCGATCTGGGTGAACGTGCTGTTCTTCCCGCAGCACTTCCTGGGGCTCGCGGGCATGCCGCGCCGCATTCCGGACTACAACGTCGCCTTCGCGGACTTCAACATGATTTCCTCGATCGGCGGTTTCCTGTTCGGCGCCTCGCAATTGATCTTCGTCGGCGTGGTGATCCACTGCGCGTTCTTCTCGAAGCATCGCGCGCCGGCCAAGGTCTGGGAAGGCGCGCGCGGACTGGAATGGACGCTGTCCTCGCCGCCGCCGCACCACAGCTTCGTGACGCCGCCGGTCATCGATGACAGCGTGCTGGCGCACGGGGATGTGTTGCATTGAGCGGACATTTTCCAATCGTCGTTCCGGGGCCGCGCGCAGCGCGGAACCCGGAATCCAGCGCCTTTCAATCGTTCTTGGCAATTCGGAAAGACACTGGATTCCCGCGTTCGCGGGAATGACGAACAAAAGAAGGTTGCAATGAACTCGAAACAAAATGCACATTTGAATTCGCAACGCGCAGCGCGCCGCACGGCAATGATCCTCGCCATCATCGCTGCGGTATTTTTTGTGCTGAGCATTGTTCAGCAGTTGATACTCGTCCACCATCATTGAAACCGTTCGTGGTGAGGTATCGAACCACGAACGTTGAGCATTCGCCCTTCGATACCTCAGGGCGAACGGTTTGAATCGAAGAGCAGGTCCGGGAATCCAAATGGCACAACCAGGCGCTTACTACATCCCGCACGGCAGCCGCTGGCCGATCGTCGCCGCGGTCGGGCTTTTCATGTTCATGATCGGCGCGGCGAACTGGCTCAACGGCAACGACACCGTCGGGCACGTGATGATCGGGATCGGCGCGCTCACCATCATCGGCATGATGCTGGGCTGGTTCGGTTCGGTGATCCATGAATCGCTGCGCGGCACGTTCAACTCGCAGGTGGACGTGTCCTTCCGCATGGGGATGATGTGGTTCATCTTCTCGGAAGTGATGTTCTTCGGCGCGTTCTTCGGCGCGCTGTTCTACACGCGAATGATCAGCATCCCGACGCTGGGTGGTGAGGGTGTGGGCGCGCTGACCAATCAATTCCTGTGGAGCGGTTTCGCGCCGGCGTGGCCCAGCAACGGGCCAGAGCACATCGGCGGCACCTTCAGCACCATGCCGCCGTGGGGCATTCCGCTGGTGAACACGCTGCTGCTGCTGTCCTCGAGCGTGACCGTCACCATCGCGCACCACGCGCTGCGCGCCGGCCATCGCGCGCGGCTGCTGGTGTTCCTGGCGCTGACGGTGTTGCTGGGCGCGAGCTTCCTCTACATGCAGGCGCACGAGTATTACGAGGCCTACACCAACCTCAATCTCACGCTGCACACCGGCATCTACGGCTCGACATTCTTCATGCTGACCGGCTTCCACGGCCTGCACGTGACGCTCGGCACCATCATGCTGATCATCATCTGGCTGCGCTGCGCGCGCGGACATTTCACCCGCGACCACCATTTCGCTTTCGAAGCCGTGGCGTGGTACTGGCACTTCGTGGACGTGGTGTGGCTGTGCCTGTTCCTGTTCGTCTACGTCCTTTGAGCCGGGAATCGAGAATAGGGAATAGGGAATCGGACAAGATCTAACGACTCCACACGGGTCGCCCCCGGCTTGCGGCGAGCAGACACACACCACAGAATCCTGGTCAGGTGGAACGAGTGCAGCGATTCAGAGGAGCATAAGAAACGCGCTCTCCCGATTCCCGATTCTCCATTCCCGATTCCCGTTCTACTGCCCCACTCCGTGCGGATGCAGCCATCCCGCCCAGATGCCCAGCAGGATCAGCGCGATCAGCAGCAGCGACAGGCCGATGCGGCGGGTCAGTGCCCAGGCGGTGCGGCCACTCTGGCCCTTGTCGGTCATCATGAAATACAAGGCTTGGCCGAGGTTCCAGAGCACCACCAGAAACACCACCACGAGGATGATCTTGAACAACGTGGGTGTCATGGCGGATACCGGCGAGGGATCGCGTTGCAGTATAGCCGCGCGTTGTTGCGGTAACCGGCGCGCGTGATCGCTCTGCGCCGGCCCTCATGGTTCGCGGTGTTGCTGACGTTGTTCGGCGTGGCGGTATTCATCGCGCTGGGCATCTGGCAACTGCATCGTGCGCGTTATCACGAAGCCGTGCTGGCGCACTTCGCCGGTGCGGCACTCGCGCCGGCGCGGCCGTTCGCGACGGTCGAACGCGCGGCTCCGGCGGATGTGTATCCGCATGTGCGGGTAAGCGGCAGTTTCGCGGCGCATCGTGCGTATCTGCTGGACAACCGCATGCACGCGGGGCAACTGGGCGTGGACGTCTTCATGCCGTTCACGCCGGACAATCGCGATCGCGTGCTGCTGGTGGATTTGGGATTCCTGCCGCGGCAGGGGCCCGAAGAAGCGCTGCCGGACCTGCCGCCGATACCGCAACAGGAAATCGCCTTGAGCGGTTTGTACGCGCCGCCGCCCGCCACGGGATTGAAACTCGGCGGCAATCCGCTGACGCATGAAAAGAGCTGGCCGAAATTGTTGACGTACATCGACATGAATGCGATCGCTACCGACCTGCATCGGCAGTTGTATCCGCGCGTGCTGCTGCTGGACGCCGATCCGGCCAGCCCGTACGTGCGGCAATGGACACCGGAGGTGATCACGCCGGCGCGCAACCGTGCTTACGCTTTCCAGTGGTTCACCTTCGCGCTGGCGACCGTGGTCATCTTCTTCGTGATGCATAGAAAGAAATTTCCACAATGATCGATCCACGCAATCGCCGCCGCCTGCAGTTGCTGGGGGTTGCTTCATTGTTCGCCGCGCCGATCCTGGTCGGCATCGCGCTGGTTCTGGCCGGCTGGATGCCTGGCACCAAGAGCTACGGACTGCCGATCCTGCCGCAGCGCAATCTCGCCGGCACGCCCGTGCAGCTCGACGATGGCGCGCCTTACGTATGGCGCGGCCGTGATTTTCATTGGACGCTGGTCGCGCTGCCCGGGCCCGATTGCGCTACGCGCTGTGCGCGGGCACTGGACATGATCGAGCGCGCGCGCATCACGTTGAACCAGAATGCCGACAAGCTGCGGCTGCTGTATCTGAGTTCGCCGCCCGATGGCACGCGGACATCCGGATTGATGCGTGCGTGGCAAACCGGCTCATCGCAAGCGGCCCCGTTGGACGACTTGCGTCCGCACACGCGTGATTCGCTCGCTGCGGTGCTGGTGATGCCCGACGGCGTGGCGCTGACACACTATCCGCCGGGCTTCGATCCGGACGGCTTGAAGAAGGATCTGCAGAAGGTGGTGCGATGAGCGGGCGAGTTTCATCCCCGCTGCGCGCGCTGGCGTGGATCGCCTGCGCATTCGCTTTCTGCGTGATCGTGTTCGGCGCGTTCGTGCGGCTGTCGAACGCGGGCCTGTCGTGTCCCGATTGGCCGACCTGTTACGGCCATATCACCTGGCCGCAGCGGCCGCACGCGATCGCGCAGGCCGACGCGGCTTTTCCGCAGCGCCCCGTCGAAACGACGAAAGCCTGGCGCGAACAGACGCATCGCTTTCTGGCCGGCACGCTGGGCGTGCTGGTGCTGGTGCTCGCGCTGGCGGCCACATGGCGGAATCGCGCGCGCATGGCGATCGTCGTCGCGGGGATCGCGTTGATCGCCATCGGCATACCGTTCTACATGGACAAGAGCTACGTGGCCTCCGCGATTTGTGCGGGAGCGGGCGAAGCATTGTTGCTGGCGTGCGTGATTTTCTGGCGCGACGCGGGTTGGCGACGGATTGCAGTGCTGGCGCTGGCGGTAGTCGCGTTCCAGGCGCTGCTCGGCATGTGGACGGTCACCTGGCTGCTGAAGCCCATCGTGGTGTCGGGACATCTGCTGGGCGGCATGACGACCTTCGCGCTGCTGGCGTGGATCGCGTGGAAACTTTCGCGTGCGTGCGCGCGCAACGCGCGCGAAGCTTCGCTCTTTGGGGCGGTGCTGACCGGCCTGATCCTGCTTGCCTGCCAGATTTTTCTCGGCGGCTGGACGTCCAGCAACTATGCCGCGCTCGCCTGCGGCACGGATTTTCCGAAGTGTCTGGGCCACTGGTGGCCGCCGGTGGATTTTCATCAAGGTTTCATCCTGTGGCGCGGTATCGGCGTGAACTTCGAAGGAGGAATTCTGGATGCCGCGGCGCGCAGCGCGATCCAGATCGCGCATCGTTTCGGCGCATTCGTGGTGTTCGTTTATCTCGCGTGGCTGGCGCACAGGGTGTCGCGCGCGGGCTTGCGCGGCTTCGGCATCGCACTGGGTGTTCTGCTGATCGCGCAGGTCGCGCTCGGAATCGGCAACGTGAAACTCGGCTTGCCGCTGGCCGTGGCCGTCGCGCACAACGGTGGTGCCGCGCTGCTGCTGTTCGTGATGGTGGCGTTGGTGGCGCGCACGAGCCGGGAGGCGGAAGGAGTGAGGCGGGAGGAGGAAAACCAACGTGACATGCGCTTCCCGCATCCCGCTTCCCGCCTCCCTTAAAATTGCTGGATGTCTTCTCTCGCCGCTCAATATTTCGAACTCACCAAGCCGCGCGTGGTGGCGCTGCTGGTGTTCACCGCGGTGATCGGCATGTTCCTGGCGGCGCCGGGCGTGCCGGACTGGCGGCCGCTGGTGTTCGGCACGCTGGGCATCTGGCTGGCCTCGTCTTCCGCGGCGGCGTTCAATCATCTGATCGATCAGCGCATCGACAAGCTGATGACGCGCACGTCACAGCGTCCGCTGGCCACGGGTGCGCTGAATGCGAAGCAGGTGCTGAGCTTCGCGCTGATCATCGGCACGATTTCGATGGTGTTGTTGTTCTTTCTGGTGAACCCGCTGACCGCGCTGCTGACCTTCGCGGGATTGATCGGCTATGCACTGATCTACACGGCGTTCCTGAAGCGAGCCACGCCGCAGAACATCGTGATCGGAGGCGTGGCCGGCGCGATTCCGCCGCTGCTGGGCTGGGCCGCGGTCACCAACATGCAAGGCCGGACCGACTGGGCGTACGCGCTGCTGCTGGTGTTGATCATCTTCGCGTGGACGCCGCCGCATTTCTGGTCGCTGGCGATTTTCCGCCGCGAGGATTACCGCCGCGCCTGCATCCCGATGCTGCCCGTGGCGTATGACGTGCAATACACGCGCTGGCACGTGCTGTTCTACACCGTGCTGCTGATGCTGGTCAGCGTGCTGCCGTATCTCGCCGGCATGAGCGGATTGTTTTACCTGGGCGGCGCGCTGGTGCTGGATTTCGCTTACCTGTATTACGCATTGCGGCTGATGAATCCGCCGGACGAATTGTTCGCAATGCGCGCGTTCGGTTACTCGATCGTCTATTTGATGGCGCTGTTCGCGTTCCTGCTGGTCGATCATTGGCTGCTGATTCCGGCGGCCGCACCGGCCTACCTGTTGCAACGGGTCGGCTGAATGGACGTGCTGCACTGGTTCGTTCCCTGGGAGCCGTCGATCACGGTCGTGGTCTGCTGCGTCGCGGTCGCGGTCGCGTACCTGCGCGGTGCGCTGCGCTCGCCGGTCACCGCGCCGTGGCCGCGACAAGCGTTGTTCTGGTCGGGACTGGTGCTGACTTACTTTTGTCTGCACACGCAACTGGATTACTACGCCGAGCACGAGTTCTTCATCAACCGCCTGCAGCAGTTCGGCTTGCAGCATTTGGGACCGTTCCTGATCGCGCTCTCGTATCCGGGAGCGGCGTTCCGGCGCGGATTGCCGCTGCGCTGGCGCACGCGCATCTTGCGTCCCGCGTTGATGCACGGTCCGCTGCGCTGGCTGCTCGATTTTCTGTTCAATCCGTGGATTGCATCCACGCTGTTCGTCGGCTTGATGATTTTCTGGCTGTGGCCGAGCGTGAATTTCGCCGCCATGCTGGATTGGCGGCTGTATCGCCTGATGAACTGGAGCATGGTGCTGGACGGCCTGCTGTACTGGTGGCTGATCCTGGACACGCGGCCGAAACCGCCGGCTCGGCTCGGCCCCGGCCTGCGCGTGCTGGTGGAAATGGCGGTGATGGTGCCGCAGATCCTGGTCGGCGCCTATATCACCTTCGCGCACCGCGATCTCTATCCGGTGTACGCGCTGTGCGGACGCGCATTCTCCGGCATCAGCCAGTCCGCCGATCAGTACATGGGCGGGCTGATCATCTGGATTCCGTCGGCGACGATGAGCGCGTTCGGCGCTTTGTTGGCCTTCCGCAACTGGTTGCGTCTGTCGGCACGCGGACGACTGCCGATCCAGCAAAGATGGAAGGAGCAGCGGAAGTTGCAGCAGCGGAACGCCGCCGCCTCGTAGGGCGGACATCGTCCGCCATGCACATCGAACAGGCGAGCAGTGCCCGCGCTACTGCGCATTCGCCGGCCGCACCGGCCACGTCACCTGCAGCGTTTCGCCGTCGTCGAAGTGCAGCGATACGCGTACCGTGTCGCCCGGTTTGATCGGGTGCTTCGGCTGCATCAGCATCAGGTGATAGCCCCCCGGCGCAAGCGCCACGCTCTGGTGCGCGGGAATGCCGATCGCGTCCACCATTTCCATGCTGTCGCTGCCGTTCTTCTGCGTCGAACGATGCAGCATCGCCATGCCATAGTCCGGACTGTCCGCGCCGGTGAGTTTCACCGGCTTGTCGCCATCGTTGCGGATCACGACGTAGCCCGCGGCGGGAAGATTCGCCGGCAACCAGCGCACCCATCCGTGTTCGGCCTTCAGTGACGAAGCTGCCGCGGCGGCAGTGCAGACGGCGAGCGCTGCGACCGCCACGAGTTTCAGCGCGAGACGAATCGTTCGTGCCATCTCAATCCTGCCTCATCAACAACTGCAAATCGTGCGCGATCGTGCCCGGCGTGTCGGTGGAATTTCCGATCAGGCGCGCGTGGCCCCGCCGGTCGAACACGTAAATGATCGAGCCGTGGCTGACCGTGTAGTCGCCGTTGGCCTGTTTGGCGTCGATGTTGAAGGCGGAGCGATAGCGTTTCGCCATCGCGGCGATTTGGTTTGGCGTGCCGGTCAGACCGACGATGTGCGGATCGAACGCGGTGACGTACTGGTGCAACACGGGCGGCGTGTCGCGTGCCGGATCCACGCTGACGAACAGGATGCGCACCTTGTCGGCCTCGGCGCCCAGTTTCTGCATCACCAGATGCAGATGCACCAAGGTCAGGGGGCAGACATCCGGGCAATGCGTGTAGCCGAAATACATCAGCACGTATTTGCCCCGGAAATCCGCCGCCGTCATCGGCTTGCCGGTGTCGGAAGTCAGATCGAACTGCAAATCCGGGAGGTGGCCGCTGACGTCGTTCAATTGCCAAGGCGGCGCGGAAGGGCTGCAGGACGCCAGCAGCACGGTGCACAACGCGAGCAGCGCAAGTCGCCGGAACATCGGGAAAGTCATGAAAGAAGCTTGAACGAAACAGCAATGATACCGCGCTGGTTCGGCAAACCGGCTTCGCGAGGGTTGACGCACATGCTGCGCCGCGGCGAAAATACCCGCGCCGCAAGCGTTCGCGCCCGCGGCATCCGTTCAACCCAAGCAAAGGTTATGGACGTACACCCTAGTCGCAGCGCCGTAGTCCGCTCACATCGGATCACGGCGACCAACAATCAGTCGTTCGCCTGCGGCAACCGCAGCGGCAGAGCCGAAGCTTTCCTCGACTAGGAAGCCTAAGCCCTCTCCGCGGTGCCGCGAGCACCGTATCGAGGAGATGGGCCATGAAACTCCTTCGTGATTTTTTTCGTATGCGCCTGGTGCCCCGCCATGCGCCGCACTTTCGCCGTGCCAATCGCCGCCGCGAATGGCACGTGACCGTGCCCGCGCCACGCGTACAAGCATGATGCACCGAAGTTCGCGAAAACGATTTTCGTTCCGGCGATCCCGACCCTGTCGGGCCGATCGCCATCCCTTGCTGCGCTGATTCCACGAAACTCTGCTTGCTTCGTGGAAAGAAAAACAAACAACCACGGAAGCAAGCCATGCTGCAGACCCCGCTTAACGAGACGCGACAAGCTGCCGCCCGGAACGGTGCGGGTAGCGCGCGTCCGCTCGTCGCGCAACATGCCTGGCTTCCCAACGCGGAACTGTTGACCGCGTTGGACACCGGCTACGCCGGGCTCGATCAGGAACAGATCGAATCGCGGCTGGACCGCGACGGTATCAACGAAGTCAGCCACGAGAAGCCGCCGCACTGGTCGCGGCAATTGCTGCGCGCGTTCTGGAATCCCTTCATCGTCGTGCTGGTTCTGCTCGCGGTGGTGCAGTTGCTCACCTCCGACGACATCACCGGGCCGATCATCATCGCGGTGATGGTGCTGATCAGCGCCACCTTGAGCTTCACGCAGGAATACCGCTCGTCCAAAGCCGCCGAGAAACTGAAGGCGATGGTGCGCAACACCGCCACCCTCACTCGGCGCGCATCCGACGGTCACAGCGAGCGCATCGAGGTGCCGGTCGGCGAACTGGTCGCCGGCGACATCGTGCATCTGGCCGCGGGCGACATGGTGCCGGCGGATTTGCGCCTGCTCAGCGCGAAAGACCTGTTCGTCAGCCAGGCCATCCTCACCGGCGAATCGCTGCCGGTGGAGAAAAGCGCGCCCGCGGCAACGGAGCCCCCGGCAAACGCCAGCCCGCTCGATCTTCCGGGCGTGTGCTACATGGGCACCAACGTGATCAGCGGCAGCGCGACCGCCGTGGTGGTCGCGACGGGCGCACGCAGCTATCTCGGCTCACTGGCGCGCACGATCGTCGGTCAGCGCGTGCAGACCAGCTTCGATCGCGGCGTCAACAGCGTGTCCTGGCTGCTGATCCGCTTCATGGCCGTGATGGTTCCGGTCGTTTTCCTGATCAACGGACTCGACAAGGGCAACTGGCTGGAGGCGTTCCTGTTCGCGCTTTCCGTCGCGGTCGGCCTGACGCCGGAAATGCTGCCGCTGATCGTCACCGCCAATCTCGGCAAGGGCGCGCTCGCGATGAGCAAGCGCAAGGTCGTGGTGAAGCGCCTCAACGCGATCCAGAACTTCGGCGCGATGGACGTGCTGTGCACCGACAAGACCGGCACGCTGACGCTGGACCGGATCGTGCTGGAGCGCCATCTCGATCTCGACGGCGAGGAATCCGAGGACGCGCTGGAATACGGCTATCTCAACAGCCATTTCCAGACGGGGCTGAAAAACCTGATGGACAAGGCGGTGCTGGCGCACCGCGATCTGGAAACCACGCTGGCGCGCTGGCGGCTGGTGGACGAGATCCCGTTCGACTTCCAGCGCCGGCGCATGTCGGTGATCGTCACTCGGGACGAGCGCGAGCATGTGCTGATCTGCAAGGGCGCGGTCGAGGAAATGCTTTCGATCTGCGCGTATGCACAGGACGATGAAACCATCGCGCCGCTCACCGATCAACGCCGCGCGGAGATCCGCGCGATGACGCGGCGCTTGAACGAGGACGGCCTGCGCGTGCTGATCGTGGCGATCCGCAAACAGCCCGCGCACGAACAGGCGTACGGCATCAAGGACGAGAGCGATCTGACCGCGATCGGCTGTCTCGCCTTTCTCGATCCGCCGAAAGACACCGCGCATACCGCGATCGCGGCGCTGCACCAGCACGGCGTGGCCGTCAAGGTGCTGACCGGCGACAACGAAGCGGTGACGCGCAAAATCGCGCGCGAGGTGGGCTTGGACATCGCGCATTCGGTGCAGGGCCGCGATATCGAGCCGCTGGACGACGCGGCGCTCGACGGACTCGTCGCGCGCACCACCATTTTCGCCAAGATGTCGCCGCTGCAGAAGGCGCGCGTGGTGAAAGCGCTGCAGCGGCAGGGCCACACGGTCGGATTTCTCGGCGACGGCATCAATGATGCGCCCGCGTTGCGCGAAGCGGATGTCGGCATCTCGGTGGACACCGCCACCGACATCGCCAAGGAATCGGCCGACATCATTCTTCTCGAAAAGAATCTGATGGTGCTGGAGGAGGGCGTGCTGGAAGGCCGCGTCACCTTCGGCAACATCATGAAGTACATCAAGATGACCGCCAGCTCCAACTTCGGCAACGTCTTCAGCGTGCTGATCGCCAGCGCGTTCCTGCCGTTCCTGCCGATGCTGCCGTTGCAGATCCTGGTGCAGAACCTGCTCTATGACATTTCGCAGTTGTCCATCCCCTTCGATCGCATGGACGAGGAATACCTGCGCAAACCGCGCAAGTGGGATGCCGGCGACATCGGCCGCTTCATGGTGCGCATCGGGCCGGTCAGTTCGATCTTCGACCTCACCACCTTCGCGCTGATGTGGTGGGTGTTCAAGGCCAATTCGCCCGCGCACCAGTCGTTGTTCCAGACCGGCTGGTTCATCGAGGGTCTGCTGTCGCAGACGCTGATCGTGCACCTGATCCGCACGCGCAAGATTCCGTTCGTGCAGAGCATCGCCGCGGCGCCGGTGATGGCGATGACGCTCGCGATCATGGCCGTGGGCGTGCTCATCCCGTTCACCGTGCTGGGCGAGAAATTGGGGATGACCGTGCCGCCGTTGCCGTATTTCGCCTGGCTGGCCGCCACGCTGGTGTGCTATTGGGTGCTGACGCAGGTGGTGAAGCGGTTGTACATGCGCAAATACGGGAGCTGGCTGTAGAGCGGTTGCAAAGCTACTGCGCTCGGCAGCTCGCGCGCCGGCGGTGCTCGGAATCCTCATGTACTGACGTGTACACTCCGGTTCCTGCGCTCCGGCGTCGCGCAACCACGGAGCTCTTGGCCATGGATGGCAGCTCTTCGCTCGCTACGCTTTGCCTTCCGCTCTACCGCACCAAATTTGCTGCGGCAAAGAGGAGGTATCCCATGACAACAATCTACGACTTCGAAGTGAACACGCTGGAAGGCGAGCCGCGCAGGCTGGATGTCTGGCGCGGCGACGCGATGCTGATCGTCAACGTCGCCAGCAAGTGCGGTTTCACGCCGCAATACGAAGGCCTGGAAGCGCTTTACCGCGCGAACAAGGATCGCGGGTTCGTGGTGCTGGGATTTCCCTGCGACCAGTTCGGCCATCAGGAGCCCGGCAATGCGGAAGAGATCCGCAATTTCTGTTCGCTCAATTACGACGTCAGCTTTCCGCTGTTCGAGAAGGTCGAAGTCAATGGCGCGAACACGCATCCGCTCTACAAATATCTCAAACACGAAGCGCCGGGTGTGCTGGGTTCCGAAGCGATCAAGTGGAACTTCACCAAATTCCTGATAAACCGCGAGGGCAAGGTCGTGCGCCGCTACTCGCCGACCGACACTCCGGAGAAGGTCGGCAAGGATCTCGCGCAAGTTCTGTAGCGTGTGCGATGGTAGGGCGGACATTGTCCGTCCCAGCGGCGGGCGGCGTCCGCCCTACGCATCGTGCTCTCGGTATCCGCGAAACAATTCCGGCTGCGCTTCCAGGCTGTCGATGTCGATGAAGCCCGACAGTCCCACGCCGACCAGGCGATAGCGCGTACGCTGCGGCAGCATGATGCGCTCGCGCAAGGCGCAGGCGATTTGCGCCAGCTCGCGTGCGGACTTGGGCCGATCGACGGGCGTAAGCGTGCGCGTGAGGATGTGGAAATCGGAAGTCTTCAGCTTCAATACGATGCTGCGCGCGACGCGGCGGCGTTCGCTTTCCTCGCGCTGGTGCGCGGCCCAGGTCTTCCCGGCCAGCCGCTCGATGTGCGGCGCGAGTTCATCGAGCGTGAGATCGCGCTCCAGCGTATCCTCGCAGGAAATCTGCAAGGTCGGTTGATGTGGACTGACCGGACGCTCGTCGATGCCGAGCGACAGTTCGTGCAGGCGCTTTCCGTAACGTCCGAACCGCCGCTCGAGCGCTGACGCATCGAATGCGCGCAGGTCGGCAACCGTCGCGATATCCAATTCCGCGAGTTTGCCGTGCATCACCTTGCCGACTCCCGGCAGGCGCTCTACCGGCAGCGGCGAGAGGAAATCCAGCACTTCGCGCGGGCGCACCACGAACAAGCCATCCGGTTTGCGGAAATCCGATGCGATCTTGGCGACGAACTTGTTGGGCGCAACGCCGGCCGAAGCGGTCAACCGTGTTTCGGCACGGATTTCGGCACGGATCGCTTCCGCTGTCGCGGTGGCGGAAGCCAAATCCGTCTTGGTGACGGTGACATCGAGATAGGCTTCGTCCAGCGACAGCGGCTCGATCAAATCCGTGTGGCGCGCGAAAATCTCGCGGATCTGGCGCGACACCGCCTTGTAGCGCGTGAAATCCGGCGGCACGAACACGGCCTGCGGACACAGCCGCTCGGCGCGCACAGCCGGCATCGCCGAGCGCACGCCGAACTTGCGCGCTTCGTAGCTCGCCGCGCACACCACCGAGCGCGCGCCCTTCCACGCCACCACCACGGGCCGGCCGCGCAGCGAAGGATCGTCGCGTTGTTCGACGGAGGCGTAGAACGCATCCATGTCCACGTGCACGATCTTGCGGAAGGCGGTGGTCACGTGCGATGCATTGAACGAAATCAGGATTCCGCCGGTGAAGCTGGTTGAGCCTTGCGCGCCAGCAGTTCGCGCAATTCGCTCTTCTCGATTTCATCCAGCGCGGATTCACCCTGTTTGCGGATCAGCGCATCGAGCCGCTGTTGCACGGTCTGATCCGCGAGCCTGCGCAACGCATCCACGAATTCCGCGCGCAACTCTTCGGGTTCGCCGGGAAATTCGACCATTGCCAGCTTCTGCAACGCAGACGATTCATCGCGTTGCGCGAAATGTTCCAGCAACGCGGCGGTATTGATGCCCGGCCTCGCGCGCGCGACTTCCAGCAATTCGATCAGCAGCGGCACCCCGGGTTTTTCCAATGCGGCGAAAGCGTAAGGCGTTTGCGCTTCGTTCGCGAGCGAAGGTTCGGCCAGCAGCATCGCGATCGCGCTGCGCACCAACGTGCGGCGTGGCGCGTTACCGGCAGAAGCCGCATTCCGCGTCGGCGCGCGCGCCGACGGAGCCGGCGCGGTGCTACCGGTGCTGAGTCCCGTGCGCTTTTCCAGCTCCGCATACATCAGGTCGCGAAACGCACCGTCCGGCAATTTCGCCAGTAACGGTTTCGCATGTTCGGCCAGACGCGCGCGGCCATCCAGCGTGGCGACGTTCACGTCGCGCGACAACTCCGAATAGAAATATTCCGACAGAGGCAATGCTTGCGTGACGCGCGCTTCGAAACCCGCGCGGCCTTCACTGCGCACCAGCGTGTCGGGGTCTTCGCCTTCCGGAAGAAACAGGAAGAATGCCTGCCGGCCGTCGCGCATGCGCGGCAGCACCGATTCCAGCGCACGCCACGCGGCGGAGCGCCCCGCGCGGTCGCCGTCGAAGCAGAACACCACGTCGGGTGCGGCGCGGAACAACAACTCCGCGTGCTCGTGCGTGGTCGCGGTGCCCAAGGTCGCGACCGCTTGCGTGATGCCGGCTTGATGCAGCGCGATCGCATCCATGTAGCCTTCGACGACGATCAGTCGTTCCAGTTTGGTATTGGCTTGCCGCACCTGCCAGAACGCAAACAGCTCGCGGCCCTTGTGGAACAGCGGTGTCTCGGGAGAGTTGAGATATTTCGGTGATTGCTCCGGGCTCAGGACTCTTCCTCCGAACGCGATCACCCTTCCGCGCCGATCCATGATCGGAAACATCAGCCGTTCGCGGAAGCGGTCGTATTTGTTGCCACGCTCGGCCGTGGACAGCATGCCGGCCTGCTCAAGCAGCCTCATGCGTGCGTCGTTCGTGCCGAGCGCGCGTTTCAATCCATCCCAACCGCCCGGTGCCCAGCCGATGCGGAAATGTTCGATGGTCGCGGCATCCAGCCCACGCTGCTGGCAATACGCGCCTGCGGTTTCGCTCTTGCCCAATTCGTTTTGATAGAACCGTGCGGCCGAATCCAGCAGCGCATAAAGATCCGTCTTGTCTTCGCGCGGGCGGTGGTCGTCGCCTTCGCGCGGCACTTTCAATCCCACCGACTGCGCCAGCTCCTCGACGGCGTCCGGGAATTCCAGATGCTCGTAATCCATCAGGAACTTGATCGCGCTGCCGTGCGCGCCGCAACCGAAGCAGTGGAAGAACTGCTTGGTCGGACTGACGTAAAACGAAGGCGAGCGTTCGTCGTGGAAGGGGCAGCGCGCGGTCCACTCGCGCCCGGCGCGCTTCAGCGGCACGTGCCGCTGCACCACGTCGACGATGTCGACGCGGGCCAGCAGTTCGTCGATGAAACGTTCGGGGATGCGACCGGGCATGGCCGGCTAGTTTGCCATGCCCGGCCGACGTCAGCGCCCGCGCGCTACGTCGCCATGTGGAAAATGCCGACCAGCGCGAGGATCGCGAGGATGAACAAAATTAAAAAGATCACGAACAGGACTTTCGCGATTGTGGCGGCGATGCCTTCGATGCGGGTGAAGCCCAGGGCGCCCGCGATCAGGGCGATGATGGCGAAGATGATGGCCCACTTCAGCACGGGTGTTCTCCTTGTGTGAGGCGGCCCGCCTGGCACGTGGGCTTGGCGGGCAGCGTTCGGGTTCCGTCCGTGGCCACACTCACACCGCGAACGGTGCAACGTACTGAGCGGATAGGCTAGCACGACGGCGGCTGATGAAAGCGGCTGCGCGATTCACACGGAAGCGGTGCCTCTTTCGGCGCGGCGGTATTGCAGCGCTTCGGCCAGGTGTTCGCGGCCGATTCCGTCGCCGCCTGCGAGATCGGCGATGCTGCGGGCCACGCGCAGCACGCGGTGATAAGCGCGCGCCGAGAGCCCGAGTTTGTCGAGCGCGCGCTGCAGCAAGGCGCGTTCGTTGTCGCCCAGCGTGCAATCGCGTTCGATTTCGCGGGTGGTGAGCGCCGCATTGGGTTTGCCGGCCCGCGCGATGGCGCGTTCGCGCGCCGCGATCACGCGCGCCCGCACGGTGGCCGAGGCTTCGTCCTGCTGACGCCGCGCGCCGTCCAGTTCGGACAACGGCAAGCGCGGCACATCGACCGAAAGATCGATCCGATCCAGCAGCGGTCCGGAAATGCGACCGCGATAACGCGCGATCGCATCCGGCGTGCAGCGGCAGCGGCCGTTGGGATCGCCCGCGTAGCCGCAGGGACAGGGATTCATCGCCGCGACCAGTTGAAAGCGCGCCGGAAATTCCGCTTGCCGCGCGGCGCGCGAAATCACGATGCGACCGGATTCCAACGGTTCGCGCAGCACTTCGAGCGTGTGCCGGTCGAATTCCGGCAGTTCGTCCAGGAACAGCACGCCGTTGTGCGCCAGCGAAATTTCGCCAGGACGCGGGTGCGAGCCGCCGCCGACCAATGCCACGCCGGAAGCGGTGTGGTGCGGCGCGCGGAACGGGCGGCGATTCCAGTCGCCGGGCTCGATCGGCAAACCGCAAACCGATCGCACCGCGCAGGCTTGCAGTGCCTCGCGTTCGCTCAACGGCGGCAGGATACCCGGCAGACGCGCGGCCAGCATGGATTTGCCGGTGCCGGGTGGCCCGATCATCAAGAGGTGATGCGCGCCCACCGCGGCGATCTCCAGTGCGCGGCGCGCGTGCAACTGGCCGCGCACATCGGCGAGATCGGGTTCTTCGTTCGCGGAAGGTTGCGGTTGCGCGTTGTCGGCGCACGGCGCCGGCAGCGGTTCCGCACCACGCAAATGCGCGCAGACTTCCGCCAGCGTGCGCGCGACGCGCACCTCAACGTCGCTCAACAATGCGGCTTCATGCGCGTTCTCGATCGGAACGATCACGCAGCGCTTGCCGTGGCGCGCGCGTAGCAGTGCGGGCAGCACGCCGGTGACCGGGCGCAATTCGCCGGACAAGGCGAGTTCGCCGAGGAATTCGCAGCCGTGCAAAGCTTCGCGCGGCAGTTGACCACCGGCGGCGAGGATCCCCAATGCGATCGCGAGATCAAAGCGACCGCCGTCCTTCGGCAATTCGGCCGGCGCGAGATTCACCGTGACGCGGCGCGCGGGATATTCGAACTGCGTGTTCTGGATCGCCACGCGCACGCGGTCGCGTGCTTCGCGCACCGCGGCTTCGGGCAAGCCGACGATCGATGTGCCCGGCAACCCGCCGGACAAATGCACCTCCACCGTCACCAGCGGTGCGGCGACGCCTTCCTGCGCGCGAGTCAAGGCGACGGCGAGGGACATGGTTTCCTGAAGTCAAAAGAGCTGCTGCAAGCAGCGTCCATGAATCGTTCCTCTCGTCCGCATCTTCCTGTGCGGGCGTCACTATCAATTTCGGCTCATCCCTGCGTCATCCCGGGTGCCGCCCCCTGCGGCATCCGGAACCCAGGGGTTCTTCCGTGATCTGGCTTCCGGCACTCCGCCGGAATGACGGTAAACAACGCAGCGTCCTCAGTTGCGTTGACGCGCGGGCTTTCCCGGGCTAAAGCTCACCCACGGCCCGCGTACGAGGCCTCGAATTCCTCGCCATCAGTTCACTTCGCGCGCTGCGCTTCCAGCTCCACCACGCGCGCTTCCAATTGCGCCACCAGCTCGCGTGTGCGCGAGAGCACCGCACGCTGCGCATCGAACTCTTCGCGCGTGACCAGATCGAAGCGCCGCAACCCGTGGGCCAGCACATCGCGGAAATTCGCCTGCAGGTCCTCGCGCGCGGCGTTCAAGCCCGTCGGCACCAGCGCGGCGAGCCGCTGCGCAAGCTGGTCGATGCCTTGAACGTCGATCATGGTCGGCTCCTGCAACTGGGATCAGCGTACGCGCGGTGGTGGACGGGAGGAAGCGGCCCGCGCCGCGTGCGCGTGTCGGGATTTTCCTACATTTGCGACATCCATGATCGCGAAGATCAAGAAGCGAACGTCCGTGTCTGCACTTCTCGATGCATCACCGTGAAGAAACGTACTTCTCGCGCCTGATGTGTTGCACCGGCAGACCGGCTTCCTTCAACGTGGTGAACACGGCGTCCACCATGTTGGGATTGCCGCACAGATAGGCGATGTCGCGGTGCGGATCGGGTTCGAATTCGGGCAGCACGTTCTGCACGTAACCTAAGCGATCGTGTTCACGCGGAGCCGCGCGTGCACCGCGCGAGAAGCAGGGATGGAATTCGAAACCGGGATGCTCGCGCGCGAAGACTTCGAATTCCTCGCCGTACAGCAATTCCTGTTCGTTGCGCGCGCCGTACAACAATTTCACCGTGCAACCGCGCTCGGCGATCACTTTTTCAAGGCGCGGCAACATCGCGCGATAAGGCGTGACGCCGGTACCGGTGGCGATCAATAGATACCGCTGGTTGGCGTCCTTGTCGTCAAGGCAAAAGCGGCCATACGGCCCGCTGGCTTCGACTTGGCCGCCGTGTTCCAGACCGCCGAGCAATTTGGTCGCGGCGCCGCCTTCGACGTAACTCACCGCGATTTCCAGCCGCTGCACCGCGCCGCTGTCGCCGATCGTGCCCACCGAATAGCTGCGCTTGGTGGGCTTGCCGTCGTCGTAGTTGAAATGGATCTGGATGAATTGCCCCGGCACGAACGCGAATGGTGCGCCGTCGGCGCGCGCGAACGCCATGTGGCGCACGGTGGGCGCCAGCATGAAACTGTCTTCAAGCTTGAGTTGAAATTTTTCCGGCAAGGTTCGTCGAAGCATCAAGATAAAGCCCGATATACTAGCGAACCATGCCCGATTCCGCAGTCGGCGCCGCGGCGGCGCTGGAAACCATCGATCTTCGCAAGACGTATCCCAACGGCGTGCAGGCGCTGAAGGGCGTGAACCTGCGCGTCGAACGGGGCGATTTCTTCGCGCTGCTCGGCCCCAACGGCGCCGGGAAATCCACGCTGATCGGAATCCTCTCCTCGCTGGTGAATCCCACTTCCGGCGATGCGCGCGTGTTCGGCATCTCGATCCACCAGGATCGCGGCGCGGTGATGCGGCAGATCGGCTTGGTCCCGCAGGAAATCAATTTCAACCAGTTCGAGACGCCGTTCGAAATCTGCGTCAACGTCGCCGGTTTCTACGGCATCCCGCGTGCGGTCGCCAAGCCGCGCGCGGAAAAATATTTGAACGAGCTGCGCATCTGGGACAAGGCGCACCAGCCCACGCGCATGATGTCCGGCGGCATGAAGCGGCGGCTGATGATCGCCCGCGCGATGATGAACGAGCCGCGGTTATTGATCCTGGACGAACCGACCGCGGGCGTGGACATCGAGATCCGCCGCTCGATGTGGCAGTTCATTACCGGAATCAACCGCGCGGGCACCACGGTGATCCTCACCACGCATTATCTCGAAGAAGCCGAACAGCTCTGCCGCAACATCGCGATCATCGACCACGGCAACATCGTCGAGAACACCTCCATGCGCGTGCTGCTGTCGAAGCTGGACGTCGAGACTTTCATCCTGGATGTCAGCGGTCCGTGCGAGCCGCTCCCGGAGGTGCCGGGCGTGAAACTCACTTGCCGCGAAGGCAACACCATCGAAGCGGAGATGTCCAAGCAGCACGATCTGAATTCGCTGTTCGCCGCGCTGTCCGCGCGCGGTATCACCGTCACCTCGATGCGCAACAAGACCAACCGGCTGGAAGAATTGTTCGTGCGGTTGGTTGAACAGAATGCGCAGGACAAGGCCGCGGCATGAACGACCCCGGATCAAGTCCGGGGCAGGCTCTGCGCTCCGAAGCCGCGATCCACGCCGACGCGCGCGAATTCTCCGTCGCGCGCCTGAACGCGATCGCGCTCTACACCATCACGCGCCGCGAAGTGCGGCGCATGTTGCGCATCTGGTCGCAGACGCTGGTGCCGCCGGCGATCACGATGACGCTGTACTTCGTGATCTTCGGCACGCTGATCGGCCGCCGCATCGGGCCGATGCACGGCTTCAGCTACATGCAGTACATCGTGCCGGGCCTGGTGATGATGAGCATCATCACCAATTCGTACGGCAACATCACCTCGAGTTTCTTCGGATCCAAGTTCGGACGTTACGTCGAGGAACTGCTGGCTTCGCCGATGCCGAGCTGGGTGGTATTGAGCGGTTATGTCGCCGGCGCGGTGCTGCGTGGGCTGCTGGTCGGCGCGATCGTGCTCGCCATCGCGCTGCTCTTCACTTCACTGCATCTCGCGCATCCGCTAATCGCGATCACGACCGTGCTGCTGGGCTCGTCGATCTTCTCGCTGGCCGGTTTCATCAACGCGATGTTCGCCAAGAAGTTCGACGACATCGCCATCGTGCCGACCTTCGTGCTGACGCCGCTGACGTATCTCGGCGGCGTGTTCTATTCGGTGAACATGCTGGGCGAACCATGGCACACGGTGTCGCTGGTGAATCCGATCCTTTACATGGTCAATGCCTTCCGCTACGGCGTGCTCGGCATCGGCGACGTACCGCTGTGGATCGCTTATCTGGTGATGTGCGCCTTCGCCGCGATGCTCGGCGCGATCGCGTTGGCGCTGTTGCACAAGGGTGTAGGCCTGCGCTCTTGAATCACCCTCTCTGCCAACCCCTCTCCCATCAACGGAGAGGGGTTCAACAGCATCGCGTGAATCACCTCTCCCCTTGTGGGAGAGGTCGGCGCGCGCAGCGCGCCGGGAGAGGGGTGATCACTCACCCGCCGGCTGCTCGCCCGTGAACGTGATCGGCTTGGCGCCGACGATCTGGCCGACGTGCGCCTTGTCGCTGACATAGAGCTTCACTTCACGCTCGAACTTCAGCGTGCCGTTGACGGTGGCGCCGGGGCCGATCGTCACCACCGGTACGCGCTCGGTGCCGAAATGAAACCAGCCGTTGTCCGGCTTGTGCACCAGGATGCCGCCGTCCACGCGCGCGTTGCCGGTGATGTCGATGTCGCCGTCCACGGTTTCGAGGCCGCCGCCGACGTGCGCGCCATCGATGCTGATGTGGCCGTTGACGTTGGTGGCATGGCCGCCGACATCGGCGCCCGGCGAGAGCGTCAGCGCGCCGTTCACCGATTCGATGCCCTTGGCGACTTGCGCGCCCGCGTCCAGCTTGATCGAACCGTTGACCGTGTTGGCCGACTTCGCCGACGCACGCGCGCCCAGCGAAATCGAACCGTTGACGGTGGAAGCGTCTTCGATCTTCGCGTTGTCGGCGACGTGGATCGAGCCATTGATGGTGCTGGCATTGCCGGCGGGCTGGCCGGCCTCGACGTTGACCGAACCATTGATCTTGTCCATGCCGCTGTCGCTGTCGTCGCCCGCGACGCAGGCGGTGGTGAGCAACAGCAACGGCAGCAGCAGAAAGAGACGCGCTTTCATGTGACACCTCGTGCGGGTGGGGTGCGGCTTGGATGCTGCGCGCGGGCAAAGGGTTTAGCAATGCCCAAGAGTCATACGCATTAAAATGGCGCTTTGCCCGGAATTCCCCCATGCCCACCCTCGTCCTGATCCGCCACGGCCAGTCGCAATGGAACAAGGAAAACCGCTTCACCGGTTGGGCGGATGTCGATCTCTCCGATCTCGGCCGGCAGGAAGCGCGCGAGGCAGGTGAATTGTTGAAGCGCGAAGGCTTCGCCTTCGATCACACGCACACCTCGGTGCTGAAGCGCGCGGTGCGCACGCTGTGGGAAATCCAGGACGCGATGGACCTGATGTGGCTGCCGGTGCGCACCGACTGGCGCTTGAACGAGCGCCACTACGGCGCGCTCACCGGGCTGGACAAGGCAGAGACCGCGGCGAAGTACGGCGACGAGCAGGTGCATATCTGGCGTCGCAGTTACGACATCCGCCCGCCGGCGTGGACGCCGCAGCAGAACATCTTCGCCGACGATCCGCGCTATGCGGGACTTTCGCCGGAACAGATTCCGCTGACCGAATGCCTGAAGGACACCGTCGCGCGCGTGCTGCCGTATTGGCACGAAACGCTGGCGCCCGCGATTCGCGCCCGCCAGCGCGTGCTGGTGGTCGCGCACGGCAATTCCCTGCGCGCGCTGATCAAGTACCTCGACAATATCTCCGACGACGCGATCGTGGAGATGAACATTCCCACCGGCGTACCGATCGTGTACGAGTTCGACGAATCATTGAAGCCGCTGAGCCGGCGATATCTGGGCAACGAGGCGGAGATCGCGGCGAAAGCGGCGGCAGTGGCGAATCAAGCTAAAGCCGCCAAGTAAAGCTGGTCGTACAGACGACAATGAACGGAGAACCTTCGATGTGGACTTTATTGAGTCTCATTACTGGACTGCTCATTGGAAACTTTCTGCCTAGATATTTTGGTCAGAAAGGTGAGAACTTAGCAACTAAAGAGGGTATTTCAGAGATCACTAGCAAAATTGAGATGGTGAAGCACGAGTACGCAACGCAACTCGAGTCTATAAAGGCGGGACTTTCCGCGCAGCTGTCAACTCATGGGTTTCGGTACGAAAAAGAATACGAAATACTAAGCGGACTCACAGGATGTCTAGTTGATGTGCGCGACTCAATTTTGAGTCTCCGCCCTTTACTTGATTATGTAGATCCCTCAAAAACCGAAGAACAAATAAAGAGCGAGCGACTGGGACGTTATGTCAAAGCTCAGCAGGCCCTCTATGCAGTTCGTGAAAGAAAGAAGCCGTTTTATCCAGATGAAATCTATTTAGCAGTTAGAGAAGTTGAAAAAACTGCGGTTAAAGAATCGGTTGGATATCAATACAAAAATCCGAGGTCATTCGAAGGCCAAGGTCTGATGGGCTACTGGTCCGAAGTGGAAAAAAACCAATCCCAAATCGTCGAAGCTTCGGAAAAAGCAATCGATAAAATTCGAGCACGGGTAATCAAGTGGGACGCTTTAAGTAACGGATAACGACGGGTTCTAAGTCAAAGCGCATCCGCATCCAGTTCGCCCGTGCGAATCCGGATTACCTGATCCAGTGAGCTCACGAAAATCTTGCCGTCGCCGATCTTGCCGGTGCGCGCGGCCTGCATGATCGCCTCGATCGCGCGTTCGACCAGATCGTCCGGCAGAGCGATTTCCAGTTTCACCTTGGGCAGGAAATCCACCACGTATTCCGCGCCGCGGTACAGCTCGGTGTGGCCTTTCTGCCGGCCGAAACCCTTGACCTCGGTGACGGTGATGCCGGTCACGCCGACTTCCGACAATGCCTCGCGCACATCGTCCAGTTTGAATGGCTTGATGATCGCGGTGATGAGTTTCATTGGAATGCCCGGCGCGGTTCGCTTTGCGAACTATACGCGACCCTCAACGCTGGAGCACTTGCAGCGCAGGCTATGGATGGCCGTGTTGAGCGAGCTTCCCGGCGCTGTATGCGATGCCGAGAAGCGCAGCCGAACGGCGGAGCAAGCGCCGATGTTCGAGCACATGGAGGTGCGAGTTCGGCGCGGCCGCTGTTCGGCGAGCATCGCAGGGGTGAGGCAGCGCGCTTAGCCGATGCCTTGAATGGCATCGGCTGCGCTGACGAACGCCCGCACAAGGTGCGGGCGGGGAAGCGATCCATGGAAGGCTGCTTGCAAATTGTTTGGCTAGAGTCGCGCTGGCGCGCTCCTACGCCGAAACAAAAGTAGCTCGCTCGCCCTGGAGGCGAGCGGAAAAAGACATGGATGTCGAAGTTGAAGTCCCGAAAGCGGCGCACTGCGTGCGCACCCTCTCCCGCCGCGCTGCGCGCGGCGACCTCTCCCACAAGGGGAGAGGTGAGAATCAAAGTCACTGGATGCCGGCCTGCGCCGGCATGACGAGCAAAGACAGAAATGTGAGCGTGTCAGCGTTTGACCGTATTGGCGCTGTGCACCGGCCGCGCCAGTGCCAATCCCTTCAACACGTGCAGCGCTTCCGACAACGCGTAGTCGTCCACGGCGAGTTTGCCGGCGTCGCTGGTCGTCGCGGTGTCGTCGTCGATCGGCGAGTTGCCGGCCAGGTGATTGGGCAGGTCGCTCTCGTGTTCGTCGTCGCTGAAATCGCCCGCCTGCGTGCTGACGCTGAGATTGCCGAGCGCGATGTCGGGCGTGATGCCGGCGGCCTGGATCGAGGTACCGTCGGGCGTGTAGTAGCGCGCGGTGGTGAGTTTCAGCGCGGTGGTGTCGGTGAGCGGCAGGATGGTTTGCACGGAGCCTTTGCCGAAGGTGCGCTGGCCCATCAGCAGCGCACGGTGGTCGTCCTTCAATGCGCCGGCGACGATTTCGGCGGCGGACGCGGTGCCGTTGTCCACCAGCACCACCATCGGCGCGCCGTCCAGCAGATCGCCGGGCGTGGCGCTGAAATCCAGATCGGCCTGTTTCAGGCGGCCCTTGGTGGTGACGATCGTGCCGGAATTCAGGAATGCATCGCTGACGCCGACCGCGGAGGTGAGCAAACCACCGGGATTGGAACGCAGATCCAGCACTGCGCCGCGCAGCGGGCCGCTCTTCTTCTGCAATGCTTCGAGTTGCCTGTCGAGGTCGCTCGAGGTGTCTTCCTGGAACTGGCTGATGCGGATGTAGGCGTAACCCGGCTCCAGCAGGCGCGTCTTGACGCTGCCGATGCGGATGCGTTCGCGCGTCAGCGGAATCGTCACCGGCGCCTTCGCGTCCGCGTGCAGGATGCCGAGCGTGATCTTGCTGCCGGGCGCGCCGCGCAACTGTTTCACCGCGGCATCCAGCGCGTCGGGCTGCACCATCTTGCCGTTGATCGAAACGATCACGTCGCCGGGTTTGATGCCCGCGCGCGCGGCGGGCGTGCCGTCGATCGGGGTGACGATGCGCAACTGATCGTTCAATTGCGCGACCTCGATGCCGAGACCGGAATACGCGCCGGTCGTGTCTTCAGTGAGATCCTTGAGATCGCTTTCGTCCAGATAGTCGCTGTGCGGATCGAGGCCCGCGAGCATGCCGCGGATCGCTGCGCGCATCAGCGTCTTGTCGTCGACCTTGTCGACGTAGGCCTGTTTCACCATCGCGTACACGCGGGTGAAGGCGCGGATGTCAGCGAGATCGGGAACGTCGGACGAAGCACTCGAGGCAGGTGCGGGCGCCACTTCATCCGGCGGCGATGAAGAGGCCGGGGCCGGTTGCGTGGAAGTTTTTTTTGCCGGCGCCATCGCCGGCGGAGCGGCGAAGGCCAGACCGCTGCAAACCAGCAGCAGCGCGGGGATCAGACGGGGAAAGGACATGGAGGAAAACCGCGGAACGTTGGGTAGATTATGCGCCAGAAGCGTGAGAAAGATGTTGAGTCCGTCGCAAAGCGTATCCGGCCGCCGCGGGTTTAATGCGACGGTTTCAACCAGTCGCTCGCATCCACCGGCCTGCCGTCCTTGCGCAATTCGAAATACGCGCCGGTCTGGTTCTCGCCGTGGCCGACCTTGGCGATCGGCTGCCCCGGCTTCACCCAGTCGCCGTCCTCGACCAGTGCGGCCTCGTTGTTGCCGTACAGGCTCATCCAGCCGTTGCCGTGATCCACAATCACCAGCTCGCCGTAGCCACGCATGAAGTCCGCCCACGCCACGCGGCCGTATGCCACCGCGCGCACCGGGGTGCCCGGTTCGGCGGCGATCAACAGGCCGTGTGCCAGCGGGCCGTCGCCCGGATGCGCGCGGCCCGCGACCGGCCAAGGCAAATCGCCGCGCAATTGCGCGAAGGGACGTTCGCTGCCGAGTTGCTTCGGAATGTCGGCGAACAAGTCCTTCAATTTTTGCAGCAACTGATCCAGATCCTGCTGCTGGCGTTGCAACGCCGCGAGCTGATCCTTCTGCTGCGCGAGCTGCGCATCGGCTTGCGCCAGCAGTTTCTGTTGCTCGTCGCGCGCCTGCTGCAAGGTTTGCGCGCGCGCGACACGTTCGTCGCGCTGCTGCTGCAAGGCCGCCTGATCGGCCTGGATGCCGCGCTGCAATTCCTCGAGCTTGGACAGATCGCCCAGCAGCGAACGGATGCGCTGCACGCGGTCGCGCTGGAAATAGCGCGAATAGGCCAGCGCGCGCGAGATGCGCGCGACGTCCTCGTCGCCGAGCAGCAGCGACAAATCGCTGCCGCGGTTCAGCGCATAGGCTGCGCGCAGCAGCTCCGCCAGAGCTTCGCGTTGTGACGCGAGTTTCGTCTGCAATTGCGCGTGGCGATCCTGCAACTGTGTCAGCTCGGCGGATTTTTGCGCGATCGCCGCCTCGGTTTCGCTCAATGCCTTCGAAGCGTCGTTCAACTGTTTGGCCTGATCGGCCAGCGCGGCGTCGATCTGGTCGCGCTGCGCCGCTGTGGCGCGCTGCTGTTCCGCGATCTGCGCGATCTGCGCGCGCACGGCGTCGAGTTTCTTCTGCGTCTCGATCCGCTGCGCCTGCCGTTGGGCATCGTCGCTTTGCGCGTGCGCGGGCGCGCCGAAGACAGCGGCCGCGCAGAACGGGAGTGCGAGGATGCGAGAGATCGGAAATCGCATCCGCGCAGATTACTTCAGCATCGCGCGAGGGCAAGCGGTTGCGATTGCTCCGTTTTCGACGCAGGCCTTATAGTTTCCGTTTTGAGGAGTGGCCATGACGAATCCGGAACGGCCGGCCGTCGATTTCGAAGCCTATTTCGAACGCATCGGCTGGAAAGGCGAAACCCGCGTTGACTTCGGCACGATGGCCGGTTTGCTGGCGGCGCACATGCACAGCATCCCGTTCGAAAATCTTGACGTGCTGCTCAAGCGGCCGATCCGTCTCGACCTGCCGAGCCTGCAAGAGAAGCTGGTGCGCGCCCGCCGCGGCGGCTACTGCTTCGAGCACGGCACCTTGTTCGCCGCGGTGCTGGAGCGGCTCGGTTTCGAGATCGCGCGCCACACCGCGCGCGTGGTGCTGGTCACGCCGCGCGAGCAGGCGCCGCGCACGCACATGTTCCTGATCGCGACATTGCCCGAAGGGCGCTTCGTGCTGGACCCCGGCTTCGGCGGGCAGGCGCCGGCGTTTCCGGTGCCGCTGATCGAAGGCCTCGAAACGGCGGACGCCACGCACTGGCTGCAGCGCGACGGCCGCTGGTGGACGTTGCGCATGCGCACGCACGAGGACATCGTCGATTGCTGGACGACCACGCTGGACGCCGACAACGAAACCGATTTCGTGCTCGGGAATCACTACACTTCGACGTATCCGGATTCCGCGTTCGTCAATCGGCTGATGCTGCACGCGCGCAGCGATGGCGGCAGCGTCAGTGTGATGAACCGCGACGTCACCTTCCGGCGCGGTGGCGACACCCGCAAATCGCAACTTGCCGATCGCCGCGAATTGCGCGCGCTGGTTGCGGAACACTTCGGTTTCGATTTGCCGGAGATCGAGCGTCTGCGCGTGCCGAGCGTTCCGGAGTGGTCGTGATTGGCGTTACGACCGGCCCGAAGGCAGTTGCTGTCCGACCAGCATCGCGCGGATTTCGCGCAGGCGTGCCTTGATCTTCGCTTCGTTCTGCGGGCCGGCGTGGATCATCATCTTCTGCCCCGCGCTCAAATTTTCCAGCGCAGGATCGGTGTAGACGTAGAACGCGCCCTGCCGTTGCACCGCCGGCGGTTGCGCGGGTTCCGGCGCGGCCAGCAGATTGTCGATCGTGGCGATCAAGCGGTCGTTGAAGTACGCCTTCGGGTATCCCAGTTCGCGATACGCCTGCTGGAACAGCGGATAGTCGTGCACGTACCACGCGACCAGCGCCTTGGGATCGGCCGATTCCAGCACACGCATGTAGGCGTCGTAACGCGGGTAGTTCTGCGCGCCGATCATCTGTTGATTGCCGTTTTGCGTCACCGCGAAAGCGCCGCCTGGCGTATGCAGCGGCAGGATGCGCGTGCTGCCGAACTGCTGCCGCGGCAGCGCGTCCACCGTGGCGACGATATTGGGAATGATCGCCTGCCTGACCAGCAGATCGCTCAAGCCCTGCATGCCGGGCAGCGCCAGCAAGGCTTGCATCACGCTGGCATCGCTGTCCTGCAGCGGCGGCAGCGGCGCGGTCGACGCCGACGCAGGCACCCTTGCTTCGCTGATCGGATGTTGCGGCGCGCTGCTCGCGGAAGCGGGTGTCGGGTTCAGCGCCGCCGGGGTCGGTCCGCGCGGACCGGGCCGCTGAAAAACAAAAAACCACACCGCCACCGCGATGATCACCGCGAGCACGATGATCGCGATCCATTGCGCTGCCGAACCTCGCCTCATCGGTTTCTCCTCGCGCGTGCTTCAACGATGGTTTGACGCGAGCGCGGCACGATCGTTCCCGCGCAGATCGCAGATCAACGCGTGCCGCCGCTGGCCGGCGCCGCACCCGAAGCTGGCGGAGTCGGCAGCGTGGTGGATTCGCGCGCGGTCCCCGGCGACGCGGCGGGTGCCGGACGCAAGGCCTGATTCGCGGGCACCGCGGGATGCGCACCCGTGCTGGTGGCGGGCGCGTAGCCGGGCGTCATCGGCACGTTGGTTTTCGGGTTGACGCCCTTGCCCAGGTTGCTGGCCCAGAAAATCCAGGCGACGATCAGGGCCGCGATCACGATCGCGGCGATGATCCAGAAAATCACGGGGCGCGGACGGCGCGGCGGCGGCGTGTACTGCGGCATGACGATTCCTTGTCGATGCGGATGCATCCACACTGACAAGCCGCGCGTGCACGCCACGCGAAAGCCATGCGATTTTTTTCTTACCGGTTAACGCGCACCGATGAAATCCGTCTTGCCCAGTTCCGCACCCGCGACGCGCAGGATGTCGTAGGCCGTGGCGCAGTGGAAGAACAGGTTGGGCAGGGTGAACTGCTGCAGATATTCGATGCCGGTGAAATTCTGCTCGCCGTTGCGCGTCTTGAAACTGATGTGACGATTTTCGCTGCCGTCGATCTGCTCGCGCTTGAACGACTGGATGTAGACCAGCGCCCGTTCGATGCGCGAATAGACTTCCGCGAAAGTCTTCTCGTTGTCCTCGAAACTTTGCGGTTCCGCGCCGGCCAGCCGCGCCGCGCCGCGCGCGCCCATGTCGCAGGCGATCTGCACCTGCTTCACCAGCGGCAGCATGTCGAAGATCAGCCGCTGTTGCAGCAACGAATCGGCATCGACGTTCTTCGCCTTCGCGTGCGCCTCGCCTTTCTTCAGCACGTGCGTGAGATTGTTCAACGCGCGCACGAACACGGGAACGGAAGCGGTGTACATGGAGATGGTCATGGTGTGTCGCTCCGGGTGATGGTTCGAACGTGAGTAGGGCGGACTCTGTCCGCCGCATCAAATCGTTTCCGCGACCGGCGATGCCTTCGTGTCGCGCGTGATCCGCGCGCTCAATATCAGTGCGGCGAGGATCAGCGCTGCGGCCAGCAGATATGACACGCCTGGCAGTTGCTTCACCGGCGCATGGTCGCTGATGAACAGCGCGAAAAGATTGGCGAACAGCGCCGGGCCGAAAATGCCGGCAAGGCTCTGCAGGCTGGTGAACGCGCCCTGCAGGCGGCCCTGCTCGGTGGGATCGACCTGGTGCGTGACCAGCGATTGCGCGGGCGGACCGGACAGGCCGCCGAGACACAACAATGGAATTCCACAGAGAAAGATCCACGCGGCCGGCGCCAGTCCGAAACACAGATATCCAAGCGTGCAGAACGAAAGCCCGATCAGGATCATCTTGCGCTCGCTCATGACCGGCATCAATTTGCGCACCAGCACGGCCTGCACCAGCGCCGTGCACAGGCCGACCAGACTCAGGGTGTTGCCGACCGTCACCGGGCCCCAGCCGTAGCGGTAATCGGTGTAGAGCACGTAGGTGGAATTGAGCGAGTACTGCGCCAGCGCGATCAGGAAGAACACGGCGGCGAAACCGAACACCTGCGGATAGCGGCGCAGCAGCAGCAACGAACCGAGCGGGTTGGCATGCCGCCAGTCCACGCGCTTGCTGCGCCGTTCCTTCGGCAGCGATTCCGGCAGCACGAACAACCCGAAACAGAAATTGACCAGCGACAGGAATGCCGCGCCCCAGAACGGCGCGCGCAGGCCGAAGTGGGCGAGCGCGCTGCCCACTGCGGGTCCGACCACGAAGCCGATGCCGAACGCGGCGCCGATCAGGCCGAATGCAGCGGCACGCTTTTCGCGCGGTGTGATGTCGGCAACGTAGGCGCTCGCGGTGGAATTGCTGGCGGCGCACATCCCCGAAATGCCGCGGCCGAGGAACAGCAGCCACAACACCGGTGTGAGCGCCATCACGATGAAATCGATTCCCAACCCGAAGCACGAGATCAGGATCACCGCGCGTCGGCCGAAACGATCCGACAGCGCGCCCTGGATCGGCGAACACACGAACTGCATCAGCATGAACAGCGTGCCGAACGCACTCTGCCATACCGCGGCTTTCGCGATGCTGCCGCCGATCAACTGCACGATCAGGTGCGGCAGCACCGGGATGATGATCCCGAACGCCAGCATGTCGATCGCCACGGTGACGAAAACGAACATCACCGCGGCGTTGCGGCGGGGGTGTTCCAGCAGTTGAGGGTCGGTCATGGGATCGTCGGAAGTGTCACCGCGAATTTTTATCCGACATTCGCGTCGGAGCGGCTTTTATGAAGAGTCCGGCCATGGATGGCCGGTTTTGGTCTTTCATCCCCGGAAGCGCTCGAGCAGGGCTGGTGTTGCATCGAAGCGGCGATCAGGGACGATCGCACAAATCAATGTCCGCCGTCGATATCGATGAACCGCAGAAACTCCGCGCGCGTGCGCGCGTCATCGCGGAAGGTGCCCAGCATCTGGCTGGTGACCAGCGACACGCCGCGCTTGTGCACGCCGCGCGTGGTCATGCACTGGTGCGTGGCGTCGATCACCACACCCACGCCGCGGGGATTGAGGATGTTGTTGATGCAGGTCGCGATCTGCGCGGTCATCTTCTCCTGCACCTGGAAGCGGTGCGCGAACGCATCCACCACGCGCGCCAGTTTGGAAATGCCGACGACCTTGCCGTCCGGCAGATAGCCCACGTGCGCGCGGCCGATGATGGGTGCCATGTGGTGTTCGCAGAACGATTCGAATTGGATATCGCGCAGCACGATCATCTCGTCGTAGCCGGCGACTTCCTCGAAGGTGCGGCGCAGGTATTCCTCGGGATCTTCCTCGTAGCCGGAGAACCATTCCCGGTACGCATCCACCACGCGTTTGGGCGTGTCGCGCAGGCCTTCCCGCGTGGGCTCGTCGCCGGCCCAGCGCAGCAGCGTGCGCACCGCGGCCATCGCCTGCTCGCGCGTGACTTCCGGCGAGGTCGGTTTGGTGGCGGTACACAGGGAAGGCGGCTTGGGAAACTCGCTCATGACGCGCTCCGCGTACGCATTGGCCGTTGGCGAATAGACCATTCTAGCGCGTCATTACTTTCGCGCCCTTCGTGTTCGAGCGGGTCAATGCTGGTCGGGATCGGCGTCGAGCGCTTCCGGCGTGCTGTCGTCATCGAAACCTTGCAGAGCGGCATCATGCAACAGCGATTGCACCTCCGCCGCAGGCAGCGATTCGACGTCGCGCAAGGCGCGGCTGATGGTGCGGGTCTTGCGGCCGGCTTCGCCGATGCTCTTGCTGACCGTGTTCAACTGCCTCTCGGCCTTTTCCAGGATTCCGCCGAACTTGCCGAACTCGCTCTTCACCTCGCCCAGCAGTCGCCACACCTCGCTGCTGCGTTTTTCGATCGCGAGCGTGCGGAAGCCCATCTGCAGCGCGTTGAGAATCGCGGTCAGCGTGGTCGGACCGGCGACAGTGACGCGGTGGTCGCGTTGCAACACCTCGAACAGGCCGGGACGGCGGATCACTTCCGCGTACAAGCCTTCGGTCGGCAGGAACAGGATTGCGAAATCGGTGGTATGCGGCGGCGCGATGTACTTGCTGCGGATGGTTTTCGCTTCGTCGCGTACGCGGCGCTCCAGCGCGAGTGCAGCCGCTGATGCGGCCTCGGCATCCGCGCGTTCCTGCGCGTCCAGCAGGCGCTGGTAATCCTCGATCGGGAACTTGCAATCGATCGGCAGCCATACGGGCGCGTCGCTGCCCTGGCCGGGCAGACGGATCGCGTACTCCACGCGTTCGTTGGAATGCGGAAGCACCGCCACGTTCGCGGCGTACTGGTCGGCAGTCAACATCTGCTCCAGCAGCGCGCCCAGTTGCACTTCGCCGAAAGTGCCGCGCGTCTTGATGTTGGACAGCACGCGTTTCAAATCGCCCACGCCGATCGCCAATGTCTGCATTTCGCCCAAGCCGCGCTGCACGGCTTCCAGTTGCTTGGCGATCACGCCGAAGGACTCGCCCAGCCGTGCGTTGAGCGTGTTCTGCAATTTCTCATCGACGGTGGCGCGCATCTTCTCCAGTTGCGCGGCGTTGTCGGTTTGCAACGATTTCAGTTGCGCATCCAGCGTGGCGCGCACTTCGTTCAGGCGCTTCTCGTTGTCGGCGGTCAGGCCGCCGAGTGTCTGACGCAATTGTTCGCCGAGGCGGGCGAGCGTGGCCGCAAGCTCCTCGCGGTGCGCGCGTTGCTCCTCGCGCAGCGCGCGTTCGATGCGCTCGCTGTCGCCGCGCAGCGCGTCGAGTTTTTCGCGCAGCGCAGCGTCGGTGCGCGGACGCAACAGCAGCACGATCAGCAATACCAGCGCGATTGCGACGGCGATCAAAAGAACAATCGGGAATGTACCTGTCATTTTCGTTGCGTGTAGGAGCCGATGCGCAGCGCCGTCTTTTCTCCGTGCAGGCGATCAGTGTACGCCGCGGCGTCTCAAGGTTTGAGTTTCATGCGCGCGGCGCGACCGCGCGTTGCGGCACCACCGCCATCGTCAATCGCGACACGCAGGTCAACTTCCCCGCTTCGTTCTCGATGCGGATTTCCCACACCTGCGTGTTGCGGCCGATGTGCAATGGCCGTGCGGTGCCGGTCACGGTACCGCTGCGCACCGCGCGAATGTGATTGGCATTGATCTCCAGTCCGACCGCGGCCATTCCGTCTTCGCAGCAGAGCATCGCGGCGGTGGAACCCAGCGTTTCGGCCAGCGCCACGGAGGCGCCGCCATGCAGGATGCCGTAAGGCTGGTGCGTGCGCGCGTCCACCGGCATCGTGCCGCGCAGGAAATCGTCCCCGATTTCGGTGATGCGGATTCCGATCGCGCGCATCATCGTGTTTTCGCTCCAGCGCTCGATGGTGGCGAGGTCGTGCTGCTGTTTCCAGATTGACATGAGGCACCGTTAGCGCAGTTGAGTGACCAGCCGCGTAGAGCCGTTCGTGCCGAGCGTAGCTTGCGCAGCAAGGGAAGTCGAAGCACATGAAGCACACCCTTCGACTTCGCGCCTTCGGCGCTACGGTGAACGGTAGTTCGTCGTGTTCGGCAAATTCGGCGAGAATGCCGCACCGAAGCCCAAGATGAGTCGCGATCATCCATGATCGCCAAGACCAAAAAGCGGACGTCCTTGTCCGCACTTTCAAAAAAGCTGACTAACTTGACCTTCACCGTCACCCTGCAAGCCAGCGGCAAATCCTTCGACGTGCGCGAAGGCGAGACCGTGCTGGAAGCCGCGCAGCGCGCGGGCTTGGCGCTGTCGTATTCCTGCCTCGCGGGCGTCTGCGGCAGTTGCAAGGCGACGCTGATCGAGGGCGAATGCGGCTATCCGCGCAATCCGCCGTCGGCCTTGTCCGCGGCCGAGCGCGCGCGCGATGCGGTGCTGCTCTGCCAGGCCGTGCCGAAAACCGATCTGGTGATCGCCGCGCGCGAAGTCGCATCGGTCGAAGACCTGCCGCGCCGCGAACTGGACGTGCGCGTGCTCGACAAAAATCCGCTGGCCAACGACATGATGCGTCTGCGCCTGGCGCCGATCGGCAGGCAACTGCGCTGGTTGCCGGGACAGTACATCGACGTGCTGCTGAAAGACGGCAAGCGCCGCGCATTCTCGATCGCGCTGGCGCCGCATTTGGGTCCGAATCTCGAATTGCACGTGCGCCACGTGGCCGGCGGCGGCTTCACCTCGTTCGTGTTCGATGAGTTGAAACCCGGCGACACGCTGCGCATCGAGGGGCCTCTCGGAACCTTCGTGCCGCGCGAGGATTCCGAGCGGCCGATGCTGTTCGTGGCGGGCGGCGCCGGCTTCGCGCCGATCAAGGCGCTGATCGAGCATTTCCTGCATCTCGGCACGCGCCGTCCGATGCGCTTGTACTGGGGCGCACGCACGGCCGGCGACTTGTATCTGCGCGATCTGCCGCGAACCTGGGCAAGCGAAGCGCATGATTTCCAGTGGCAGCCGGTATTGTCGGATGCCGAAGCGACGACGATCGAGGGCGCGCGGCCCGGGTTCGTGCACGAGGCGGTGCTGCAGGATCATCGCGATCTCTCGATCTTCGACCTCTACATGAGCGGTCCGCCGGCGATGATCGACGCCGGCCGGCGCCCGTTCGTCGAAGCCGGATTGCCGGAGGATAGGCTGTATTACGATTCGTTCGACTACGCGCCTGATGTGCTGGCGCAGATTCTCCGCAATCGCGCCGGCATCCATGGCTTCTGACCCGCAGCGGCGCGGTCGGCTGCAACAAAGCACTGCCATAATGCCGTCACCCTGACGGCGATATCTCGTGCAAGACCACGGCTTTCTGCAATCGATCCTGATCTTCCTGGTCGCGGTGGTGATCGCGGTGCCGATCGCGCGGCGGCTGAAGCTCGGTTCCGTGCTCGGTTATCTCGCCGCGGGCGTGGTGATCGGTCCGTTCGGCCTGAAGCTGGTGCGCAATCCGGATGCGATCGCCAGCATTTCCGAACTCGGCGTCGCGTTGCTGCTGTTCGTGATCGGCCTGGAACTTTCGCCGCAACGCCTGTGGGTGATGCGGCGTGCCGTGTTCGGCGCGGGCACCGCGCAGGTGATCGGTTGCGCGGTGGTGCTCGGCGCGGTCGCGTACTTCGCGTTCCATGCGCCGCTCGCGAGCGCGTGCATCGTCGGTCTCGGCTTGTCGTTGTCGTCCACTGCGTTCGGTTTGCAGACGATGGCCGAACGCAAGGAGTTGCAGACGGGCTACGGCCGTCTGGCCTTCGCGATCCTGCTGTTCCAGGACCTGGCCGCGATCCCGCTGATCGCGGCGATTCCGCTGCTGGGCGGCCATGCGCTGGCGCAGCCGCACGGCCCGCCGTTGTGGCTGTCGGCGCTGCGCGTGGTCGGCGTGATCGCGATCGTGGTGATCGGCGGACGCTATGCGTTGCGGCCGCTGTTCCGCACCGTGTCGAAGCTGCAACAGATCGAAGTGTCCACCGCGACCGCACTGCTGGTGGTGATCGGCACGGCGTGGCTGATGGAACTCGCCGGTGTGTCGATGGCGCTGGGGACGTTCCTGGCCGGCGTGCTGCTGGCCGATTCGGAATACCGGCACGAGCTGGAATCCAATATCGCGCCGTTCGAAGGCTTGTTGCTCGGTTTGTTCTTCATCGCCGTCGGTATGGGCGTGGACTTGCGCCTGCTGGTCGCGCATCCGTGGCTGGTGTGCGGACTGGTCGCACTGCTGTTGATCTGCAAGGCGCCGGTGCTCGCGCTGCTGGGACGGGTCGCGCGTCTGGATTTTTCCAGCTCGTTGCGATTGGCGGCGTTGCTCGCGGGCGGCGGCGAATTCGCCTTCGTAGTGTTCAACCTCGCCGATCAACACGGCCTGCTGGATGCGGACAGTCATCGCCTGCTGGTACTGGTGATCACGCTCAGCATGGCCGCGGTACCGCTGCTGGTGCTGGGCGTCGCGCGTTTGCCGAAGCTCCGCAAACCCAAACGCGAGTTCGACCGGATCGATGGCGAAGCGCCGCGCGTGATCATCGCGGGCTTCGGTCGCGTCGGACAGGTGATCGGACGTCTGCTCTATGCGCACCACATTCCGTTTACCGCGCTGGAAAGTTCGGTCGAGCAGGTGGATTTCATGCGCCGCTTCGGCAACAAGGTGTTCTACGGCGATCCCACGCGCGTGGAACTGCTGCGTGCCGCGCAGGCCGACAAGGCCGAAGTGTTCGTTCTGGCGACCGACGATCCCGAAGCCAACGTGCGCACCGCGCGCATCGTGCGGCGGCTGTTTCCACATCTGAAGATCGTGGCGCGCGCGCGCAACCGCCAGCACGCGTTCCGTTTGATGGATCTGACTTCGCCCGACGACGTGGTGCGCGAGACCTTCTATTCCAGCCTGAAGATGGCCGCGATGGCGCTGCGCGCGCTGGGTTTCAGCAAGGAAGCCGCGCAGACTTCAGTGGATACCTTCCGGCAATTCGACGAACGCC
>Ga0070740_10001098_pt1 | contig 40719 bp, 22 predicted proteins | sample Coa_R2_FD_67286 | JGI IMG/M metagenome (GOLD analysis project Ga0070740, IMG submission 67286) | Surface soil microbial communities from Centralia Pennsylvania, which are recovering from an underground coalmine fire - Coalmine... | ecosystem: Environmental > Terrestrial > Soil > Unclassified ... | reverse complement strand
GACCATCGGCACGACGATGAACTTCGACATGGCACAGGCGCTGCCTGGACTGAGCCGCGACGTCTCCGGCCTCGCACTTATGCAGCCCGCGACCACGCCCATGAATGGGACTTCAGGACAGGCTGGCTCAGTAGCAGGCTCCAATGCCGATCAAAACATGTTCGTGCTCGACGGTGGCAATAATTCCAGCGACATGGACGGCACGAATACGGTCTATTTGAATGGATTTGCCGGTAATCCCATTACGGGAGGCGGTAGCGCCATCCCCAATGGCGTTGTCCCAACTCCGGTGGAGAGCATCGAGGAATTTAAGGTCGGCGTGGCTGGGCAGACTGCAGACTTCAACGCCGCCGCCGGCAGTCAGGTAACGATGGCGACGCGGCGCGGCGGAAGCACCTGGCACGGCACCGCATATGAGTACTATTACGGAACTAACTTCTCTGCAAACAGTTGGGCCAACGGTCACACTCCATCTACCGACCGCAATACCGGAGCCCTTCTCGGATACACGCCTTTGCCGTCGCGTCATCAGAACCGTTTCGGCGCTTCCGCCGGGGGTCCGATTCTGCCTTTTAACTTTTTGGGTGGGAAGACTTATCTGTTTGGCTTTTATCAGGGAGTTCGTTTCCCGAATGTGACGACACTGGAGAGAGCGACCCCATCAGCTTTGCTGCGCGCTGGTGTAATTCAGATTCAGAACAGCAGTGGAAGTCCAATCACATTGAATGGCACGACATACGGACCAAACCAGTGGATGCCGTTCAATCTGAATCCTAATCCAGTGACGGTCAATGGCGTTACCTACCAGCCGACCAATGTTTGCGGGCCAACGGGCAACGCTCCCTGCGACCCGCGCGGCATTGGACTGAACAGTGTCGTCAACACACTCTGGTCGCAGTACATGCCGGCCGGAAATGACTTCGCTCCGCCTTCCGGCATTGGCGACTCGTTCAACACCATTGGATACAAGAACACTATTCGCCTGCCGCAGAACGACAATAACTGGGTCGCTCGCCTCGATCATGACTTCGGCCAGAACTGGCATCTGATGTCGAGCTATCGTTACTACAAACTCAGTCAGGCGAGCACCGGCCAGGTAGATATGGGCGGCATTCTCGGCGGTGCGAAGGGTCAGTTTGTCTCCACTCGCAATCTCCCCTCCTTGCCCAGCATCTTCGTGGTTGGCCTGAGCACGACCCTGGGCTCCCATATAACGAACGATTTCCATTACAGCTACACCCGGAACTGGTGGCAATGGGGAGACGCCGGAGCTCCTCCGCAGCCGATCTCCGGCCTGGGCGGAGCGCTGGAAGTCGGCGGTGAGCTATCGACCGGAGCCGGACTCTCGTACTATGCGCTCAATCCATACAACGTGGACACGCAGGACGTGCGCACGCGCTTTTGGGACGGTCAAGACAACATGCTGCGCGACGACGTTAATTGGCTGAAAGGCAATCACCTGTTCCAGTTCGGTGGCTTATATCAGCGCAACTGGGATTTCCACGATCGCAACGACAATGGCCAGGGAACGATGGCCGCGAATGTCTATCAGATCACGGACAGCGCGGGCATTAACTGGTCCAGCATCTTGCCGCCAACTAGTATTTTGCCTTCGTCCCAGCAGGGAGCATTTCAGTCGCTCGCTGCGCAGGTCTTTGGAATCGTAGGCCAGCCGCAGAGTCTATACACGCGCGCCGGAGCTGACTTACACCTTCTGCCTCTTGGTACCCACGCGCAGGACAAAGACACGATCCCCTACTACTCGGTCTATTGGAGCGATACCTGGCACATGAAGCCGACCTTCACTCTCACCTACGGTCTCTCGTATGCGATTGAGATGCCGCCTGTCGAGGAGTCGGGCAAGCAAGTGATGCTGGTGGATCAATCAGACAATGCGGTGCGGCTAAACGATTATCTTGCGAAGCGCAAGGCCGCCGCGCTTGCCGGCCAAGTTTACGATCCCGTTTTGGGATTCGCCTTGGTGGGCAACGTGAACGGCAAGCCGAAGTATCCATATGATCCGTTCTACGGAGGCATCAGCCCGCGCGTGGCCATTGCCTGGAGTCCGCGTTTCGACAGCGGAATTCTTGGCTCGATGTTTGGAGACAGCAAGAGCGTTCTCCGCATCGGCTACAGCCGCATCTATGGACGGTTGAATGGCGTGAATCAGGTACTGGTTCCGTTGCTCGGCACTGGAATCATGCAGGCGGTTTCCTGCGTAGGCGCGTCGATGAGCGGCCAGTGTCTTGGCACGGGCGGGGTCACTCCGGCGACAGCGTTCCGAATCGGGACCGACGGTCTGGTGGCGCCGCTCGGCAACGCCCCCAGCAATACTCTGGCGCAGCCTTACTTTCCCGGCGTTGGCGGGAATCTGCCCGCTGCTCCCGGCTCGGGACTCGATCCCGGCACACGTCCGAGCGTGAACGATTCCTTTACTCTGTCGATCCAGCGCGAGGTCTCCCGTAACCTTTTCGTGGAGGCCGGATACATCGGCAAAATCATCAATAACGAGTTCCAGGAAATCAACATGGACGCTGTCCCCTACATGACCACGCTAGGCGGACAGACGTTCGCCAGCGCTTACGCGAATATCTACACCGCGATCTGCGGTCTGAATGTTCAAGTCTGCCCGGCGGCAAATGCGGGAGCGCCGGCTCCGCAGCCATTTATTGAGGCGGCGATGGGTGGACCATCGTCTCCGTTCTGCAGCAAATTCAGCAGTTGCACCGCCGCGCTGGTTGCAACGCAGCGTAGCTTCATTGCCTCCAACCGCGTTTACGAACTCTGGAACGCGATGGAGACCTCAAGCTCATGGACGCTGGGCAGGACCAATCCCGGAATGAATCCTCCTGGCGGATGTCCTGCGGCGATTACGCCGACGACTGTCTGCCGGCAATTCCAGGCATTTGATTTCGATGCCAGTAATGGATACGGCAACTACAACGGCGCATTCGCGACGGTTACGTTCCGCAATTTCCATGGCGTAACTGCGCGGTCGAATTTTACCTGGGGCCGATCGCTCGGCACCGGCGGCGAGGTACAGGCGCGAAGTACACGTACCGTGCTCGATCCCTGGAACCTCGACAGCGTGTACGGGCCGAACGGTTTCGATGTGAAATTCATCTACAACCTCGCGCTCAACTACGAGCCCTCGTTCCATAAAGATCAGCAGGGCATTGTTGGCCACCTGCTGGGTGGATGGTCAATCTCGCCTTTGTTCACGGCGCAGAGCGGATTCCCTCTGAACGTTGTGCAGCAGGATGGCACGGGATCGAGCACCAGCCGAGAAGCGTTTGGCCAGTCCGATCCGAGTCAGAGCGCGATCTACAACGTCGTGCTGGCGAATGGCAGCTTTACCGGCGGCAACTCGCTCCACTACTTCACCAGCGCGCCCTCGGGATCGGTCGGCACGACGGCAACTTCAAAGTCGGCGACCGGCGTTTCCAGCGAGTGGCTCAACATGTTCGCCAATCCGAGCGCGGCATATAGTCAGTTCCGTCGTCTCATTTTGGGAATCGACGAGCGCGGAAACAATTTCGGCATCCTCCGTGGCTTCCCGCGCTGGAACCTCGATATGACGGTGGCAAAGGATATCCGTCTGACAGAGCGGTTCGGCCTGAACTTCACCGCCATGGCCACGAACATCCTGAACCATTTCCAACCCGAAGATCCATCGATGAACCTGAACAGCCCGGCAACATTTGGCCGCGTCAGCGCCCAGGCAACTGGCTACGATTCGCGACAAATGGAGTTTGGGTTGAGATTCCGGTGGTGAAGAAGCTCATTACGGTCGGCTAACGCTCGGAAGCCGGCCTCTGTTTTTCCTATATCCAATTGGATGGGCCGGTATCGAAGGACTTCGGTGCCGGTTTTTCTTTGTAAGCCTAGCCCGATCGTTAGACTTGGTCGGCCCTAGCAGACGATTTTAGAACTCTTTTAAGACCCGCCGCCTTCCCGAAAGCTGAGCTGTTCTACGATTCCGGAGGAGCGATAAAATCAATCACGCGTCTGTCGTTCCGTCGATAGATGCTGAAGTCCCTTCGGTCAACAGTGAGCACTTGAGAATGGCGGTGGCGCTCGGTCATGACCACAATCGACGCATCGGCCAAATCCATTTGGTCGTAGCGCGCCATAAGAGTGCGGAGTCGCGGCCAGTGTGCCGCAACCTGGAATTCCAACCTAATCGCATCACGCTCAAGCAATTGAAAAAGCGGATCGATGTCCATCCGATCTGCGCGCAGGAAGTAGGCCGCCTCGGTGAGAACCGGCTCCGTCGTCAGCATCGGGGGGCGTACTTGTTTCATCAGCGAGACGGCCCAAGAGTGATATGGGTCGTTGCGGTTGAGATATGCCACGAGCGGTCCCGTGTCGCAAATCGTGATCACGACTGCGTGAACCTGCGCCGATCGTTGGTCGCAGGCTTTCGATCCCCTGCCACACTGCCCGCAAGATCAGAAGATATCTCATACACGGACCGACTGCCTCTGCGCCGCCCAGCCTCGAGGCTGTCACGAATCAACGCGGCAACACTGCGTCCGGTTGCGCGGGCCTCCTGCCTCAAGCGGCGCAGCAGCCTATCTGGAAGCTTTATCGTGATGCCCGTCATAATCAACTAGGGTAATCCCAAGCTGACAGAATGGCAACACCATAGACAGAGTTGTAGCCAGATAGTGACAGCGCAGGTCACGCATTTTTCAGCACTTTGGAAGGAATGAATTCTGTAGGTTAGCTTCGATTTGCGAAGAATGGTCGGGGAGAGAGGATTTGAACCTCCGACCCCCTGGTCCCGAACCAGGTGCTCTACCAGGCTGAGCCACTCCCCGACATGCAAAAAGGCAGGGAATTGCGCGTTTTGGCGCGATTCCGGTCTCTTGAGTATAGCAGAGGTCAGCGGACGCTCATTCCGCGACGTAGCTGATTTCGAAGCGGCGGACGAACTTACAGGCGAGGGCGAGCACCAGTGCGGCAAGGACGATCGGCCCCATGATCGCTGCGTATGTGCTGACTGGTTCGCTCACCACGGTAAACAGCGCGAGCAGTCCATCGGCGGGGATCGAGACGGGGCAAAGCTGCTTCAGGTAATAAGTCACGCTGAAGCGCTGTACCAGCGAGGGCAGCACCGGGCTGAACGTTTCCCATCCCAGAACGATCGCTGCCGGGATAATCGGGTTCTTGATCAGCAGGCTCAGCATCAGGAAGATCGAGCCATAGCCGATACAGGCCAGCGCCGTGACGCTGAGGTAGGCGAGGAGTTGTCCCATTCCGGGACCGCTAAAGACATAGTACTGTCCGGCTGAACCGAAGTGGCCGTACATTACCGAAAAGGACGCGAGCACTCCCAATCCAAAGAGAGTTACCGATGTGACTACGCCGCCGACGAATTTGCCGAGCAGCAGCACTTCTCTTTTCACTGGAGCGAGAAAGTAGTAATGCAGGCTCTTCTCGATCACTTCGCCGCGAAACAGCCATGTGAAAATTCCGAGACATCCGAAGAAGATTCCGAAGCGCAGATAAAAGAACTGGAAGATGCCCGCGAGCACTTCCGTGTCTGTGTGGATCTGGTTGGGATCGGCACGGTCGATGATCGCATGCAGCGTAATGATCACCACCGGAGCGAAGGCCAGCAGATAGATCCAGATGCCTCGGCGCGAGAAGAAGTTCTTGCGCAGATCCATGCGTAGGATCGCAGTGATCTGACGCGTCCACAGCTCCCACGGCTGCTCGGCAAAACTTTTGCGGAGTTGAGCGAAGCGGCTCATATGGTCTTGTTCTCCGATCCGATCAGGTACTGATAGACGGAGTTCACGTCGTCGTCGGCAGGCGCGACAGTTTCGAGTGAGATGTTGTCCTTCACCACGAGCTGGTTCAGGAGCAGATAGAAGGCATCTGCGTCGCGTGTACGGACGAGTACGCCTTTGCCGTCGTCCACGAGCTTGGCTTCAACCACATGGTCCTGGGCGAAGACGCGTGAGGCCAACAGATTCGGGTCCGAGCAGCGCACGAGGATCTGCATCGGGTGTTCTTTCACTTCAGTGCGCACAGCGTGAATCTGTCCTTCGGCAACGACGTATCCGCTGCTCATGAGGATCACCTGGTCGGACATCTTGTCCACTTCATGAAGAATGTGGCTGGAGATGATTACGTGCAGCCCTTCCTTGCCCAACGCTTGAAAGAGTTCGAGCGATTCGGCGCGAGCCATTGGATCGAGGCCGTTCAACGGCTCATCAAGAATGAGCACGGTAGGATGATGGGCGATCGCCTGTGCGAGGCGAATCCTCTGACGCATGCCCTTGCTGTATCCCGCAACTTTGCGATTGGCCGCTTCGGTCATGCTCACGCGTTCTAAGGCTTCGAATGTGAGTCGGGCGGATTCGCGATCATCGAGTCCATGCAGACGCAGCGTGTTGTACACGAAGGAAAATCCGGTGACCCCTTTTGGGAATGAATCAAACTGGGCGCAATATCCCACTTTGCGGAAAAGTTCTTCAGGTCGATCCGGAGGGATTCCCAGAACGGTAATCCGGCCCTGCGTTGGACGAATCAGCCCGGTCATGAGATTCATCAGTGTTGTCTTGCCTGAGCCGTTCGGTCCAACCAGTCCTGTGACGCCAGGCGGAATCGACAGATTCACGCGATTCACACCGAGAACTTCGCCATAGAACTTGGAAACGTTCTGCAGCAGGATTCGGTTCTCCAGACAGGCGGCTTGCGTTGACGAAATGGACGCAGTGGACACGATGGACTCCGGCTGTTCCCTGTTCCCTGTAACCTGTTCCCTGTCACCTAAAACCGTGCTCATCCTCGCACCACCTCGCGCGCTTTCAACCGCCGATTCAGCAGAAGAAGCGAGAGTCCACAGGTTGCTGCGACGGTGCACCATGCAGCCCACGTTGGAATGCCCAACATATCCAAATCGTGTGCGGTCGAGATCGGTACTCGAAACAACCCGACCCAAATCAGCTTCACGGCGTACAGAATGTCGAATATGTGTCCCCAGCTGGTGTGCAAGGTGGCATTGATCGCGGCGCCGAATCCCGGTCCGACAAAGAAGAAGGCCAGCATCACGGCGCTAGCCGCCACACGCCACTTGAGCCACGCCGAAGCAGCAAGCGCTACCAGGCCCACGATGGCAATCCACATCCAGGATGCCAGGAAAATCGCACCACCGAGCCATAGATGTGACCATAACCATCCGTTGCCTTCTAAACCGGCGTTCAAGAAAAACAGGATCAGCATCGGTACCCAGGTGATTACGGAAAGCAACGTCGCAATCACCAGAAATTTGCCGAGGACATATTCTGCTCGCGAGATGGGCCGTCCCAAAATCAGCGGTAGCGCGTTATTTGCCAAGTCTGACGCTACCAGTTGCGGTCCCTGCCAGGTCGTGAGCAAGAACGAAATCCACGCGTGGAAGCCCAGGAATGCCAAAAAGAAGAAATTATTCATCGCCAGCGGACTTGGCCCGCGCATCTGCAGCATGGCCTGAAGTGCGGAGCTGTGCGCCATGTAAACCGCGGCGAACCCGATGAGGAATGGCACAAAGCTGAGCACGAACGCGCCGGTGAACAGGCGCGAGTCGAACAGGCCGGAAAATCCGTAACGCGTGAGCACGAGAAAGCGCCAGCGGTCCGAAGTTATCGGGCCTTCATAAGGCTTGTAGCTGCGCTTATAAACTGCCATTGCGTGCTCCCACTTCTTCCATGGCTTTGAGGAAGATGTCTTCCAACGAGTCGCGACGGTAATTCATCCGACGGATTTGCACCTCACGCTGCGCGGCGATCTTGTAAAGCTCGCGAATCTCGATTGACTCGGGCAGTACGACCTTCATTCTTCCCTTTCCAAACAGCGCGCACTCGCAGCCAAGCTGCTGGACAGCATCGGCGAATGAGTTGTCTTCGCCGTGGGTTTCGAGTTCGAGGAACTTGCGATTCAGTCGCCGCTCTTCTTCTATGTTGCAGATGCCGGCGATATTCCCATTTCGGAGAATAATGACTTCGTCGCAGCACTCGTCCACGTCGCGTAACAGATGCGACGAGATCACGACGTGCATGTCCCCGGAATCGCGTATTTCGCGAATCAGTTGGATCATGCGCGTGCGAGCAGGCGGATCAAGGCCGTTCGTCGGCTCGTCCAGAAATACCAATTTGGGACCGTGCGCAATCGCCTGCGCCAGCTTGGCAAGCTGCTTCATGCCAAGCGAGTAGGTTCCCACCTTGCGATAGCGGACTTCGCCGAGTCCCACATAGAAGAGCGCTTCGTGCGCACGTTCCAGTGCTTGCGCCGACGGAACTCCCGAGAGCTCGGCCATGTAGCGGACGAAGTGTACGCCAGTCATGTTGGAGATGAATGCGTCACTCTCCGGCATGTAGCCGATCAGTCCGCGCAGCTCGCGGCTGTACACGCCGATATCTTTGCCGAAGATGCGGGCTGTACCCTGAGCCGGCGGATAAAAGCCGAGCAGCGTGTTGAGCAGCGTTGACTTACCAGACCCGTTAGGACCGAGCAAGCCAATGCAGCGCCCGCGAAGCTCGCCTCGGAGCTGCTTGAGTACTGCGCGCGCGCCGAAGCGAACTTCCAGGCCGTCGAATTCGATGACTGGCGCCATTGCTGTCCTTTACGGAGTCTGAGCTTTCGGAGTTCCCGATTTCAATTGGTCGAGCAGCGCCGAGATCGTGAGCGTCTTCAGGTCGATGCCCAGCGTCTTGCTCGTGCTCGCCAGTTCAATCTGGTTCTCGTCGCCATACGCACAGATCACCGATGGCTCGCTGTTCGCAACCAGAGTCTGGATCGACTGCAATTGCGATGCAGAAAGTTGGCCTCTGAGAGGCGCGATGACCGGAGCGAGGTTCTGATAAATCAGCCCAGAGACATTCGCGTGCTGGTCAACTGGGAACATCGCGCGGAACTTGTCAGAACGCGAGATGCTGTCACCCTTGCTACGCGTGCGCAGCGATTCCTCGACCAGCGCCTGGCTTGCGGCGGCGACCAGATAGCCGTCAGCGAATGTGTAATGCATTTCAACCTGCATCACTGGATCTTGCGAGCGGATGGTGTAGAAGGTTCTTCCATCAACGCCTTCTTGGTCCAGTTTCAATCCGGGACGATTGTTCTCGGCCGCGTTGCGATTCACCGCATCGACAAGTTTCCTGATGCTGTACTGCAACCGGCTCGGATCATAGACCTCGACGATCAGCTTCCACGAAGGCGTCGGAAGCAATGGACCATCGAGGGCCAGCGCAGCTTCACCTCCGAGCGACGCGGCTAAGTCGTTGCGCAAATCAAGGTTCAACTCCGCCTGTTCCTTTGCGATGTTCGCCGCGGCGTTGGAATCGGCGCGAGTGGCGAGCGAAAAGACGTCGTCGAGCATCAGCGCCGGACTCTTCGATACAAACGCGCCGACGGCCGAAGCATTGGGCGTGATGAAATCGAGCGCGCCGATCGGCGCCGGAGGTGCGAGCCACGACGCAATTCCAGTGCGCGGACCATTGAAGCTAAGCTCGGCTGTGTTCGAGGCCTTACCCTCGTAGTCTTTGCGCTGCGCGATTAGGTACTTCACATTTGCGAAACCCGTGCTTGCGAGCATGGCTTCATGGCGTGCATTTTGCTCCGGCTGCTGCGGGTGATACGTCGCAATCTGCTCGAGATTCACGGCGACCAGCAACCCTGCACCCGACGCGTACTCAGAAGCAATGCGTTTCCCGAAATCGGAATCGGCGAATCCCGAGCCTTCGGTTGAAGACCAGCGATTGTTCAGAGCTACCAGCGCCGAAAGGTGCGGCGAGGCGGCAACGAACTCAGGCGTGATCAAAACGTAAAGACCGCGATTCTGAGCTCCGCCCACACTTCCGAGATTCTCTGGAGAGAGCAGGTGCAAATCATCGGCTTTGCCTTGCTGAATTTGACTCTCGAGGAACTCGCGCAATCCCGGACGCGCGATCTCAGCCACAACCAGAGGAGCGCCGTCATGTCCTGGTCCACCGGTGCAACTGAAAACAATCTCCTTGCCAACGTACTGGCTCAGGCTGTGAACGGTATCGACTGCCCGATTGAAGTCAAGGCCGCCGTTGTTGCGTCCAGGCCCTTGCTGATTCCACCAATCGCGCAAAATCTGGCTCTGCGACAACTGTTGTTGGAAGAGCTGATTGGCTTGTGCCAGAGCTTCTCCGTAATTGGGAACGCCGGCGTAGATGACGCTATCTTCAGGGACCACTCGGAGCAGGCGGCTTTCATAGCGCAGGTCCGGCAGCTTGATGCTTTCAATATTTTTCTGCAGCTTCGAGAACTCGGCCAGGAGCGCGAGATATTTGTCGCGGTTCTCGCTCCACGCGATCTCTTGCTTAACCGGGACTTCGCCCATGCTGACGTTGGTCGCAACCTGATCGCCGGCGTGCAGAACAGAGTCGCCGCCCGCTTGAGCAACGCGCACCGTGCCTTCGATCACCGACACGCGCGAGCCCTTGATACCGGAGTTCACGGAAAAAATCGTTCCGGTCACCGCAACTCGAGCATCGGCAGTCTGCACATAGAGGTGTCCGCGGCTGCGATGCGCAGCCTGGACGATCACAGCCCCGCGTCCCAAATTGATACTCGTATTCCTCCAGCCGACGGAGACATAGAGTTCGCTGCGCCCGTTCATCTCGACCAGCGAGCCATCGCGCAAGCGCAGCATCGCCCGAGATCCCGACGCCGTGCGAACTGTTTCGCCTTCGCTGAACTGATCGCCGGGCTGAGCACGATGTTCGCCGCTGGCATCTACGCGATAGAGAGTCCCTTGTACTGACTCGAGCGCAGCGCGATATCCCGAAGGAGCAAGCAAGCCGCTGCGGCCGATGGTTACTCCAACAACTGCGGCAATCACCAGACCGGCTGCGAGCGCGTACTGTCCAAAGCTCCAGCGCTGTGGACGTGCCACTGAATTCGCGCGCCACGGAAGAATGCTGTCTGCGCTCTTATCGAGCTTGGCTTGTACGCGGCAAGTCGCGCACTCGCGCAGATGGTCTGAGACCAGCATCGCGCGTGCAGGCGAAAGTCTGTGAGCTTCGTAGTCAGGCAGCAGACGCAGCACGTCTGCGCAGCCCTCAATGCGGTTGAGTGGAGCGAGCGTCGCCTCAACGCCGATGGCCTGGCTAATGCTCTGCCATGCGTTGGTGATCGCCGCCTGCTCCGCCTGAGGATCGGCCTGGTCGGCGCGCACGGCGTCGATGGCCTTATCGAGTATGTAATCCGGATTGTTATGAATGCCCTTCATTTGCTGCCTTCCATATAGGCACGGAAGTCCTTCTTGAGCAGAGAGCGTGTGCGATGGAGAGTGACGGCTACGGTCGCGCGCGAGGTCTTCATCATTTTGGCGATCTCACTGTTGTCGCGGCCTTCGATGTAGCGGAGGACGAACATCTCGGCCGGTCTTGTTCCCAATTTAGGAACCGCCTGACGCAGCCAGCGCCGCAGCTCCAGCGGGCTGTATTCGCCTTCAGCGCGAGACGACAGTTCCAGCGGACGCGAAATCTCAGCGTCCTCAAGCGGCATGTTCTGTGCGTCTCGCCGGGCGCGCACCAGATCGAGCGCGGCGTTCACAGCCGCTCGATGCAGGTATCCGCCGATGTTCTGGATGTCCTCACCCATCTCTCCAAGTTCGCGCCGCGCGAGCTTCAGGAAGACGCTTTGCACCACGTCCTCCGAATCGCTGACGCTGCCGGTAACGCGATATGCCGCGCGAAAGACGCGTTCTTTGTGTTCCACGAACACGCGCTCGAGCGACACCCGTTCCAGCACGGTGGGACCGGTCTGCGCCGGCCTCGGTATGTCTCGATCAATAGCCGCTGGCAATACTGCCTCCACGTGCCCATCTCCTGTGCCCGTCCTGCCATTCGGGGTACCCGACAGGCAGTTTCCGTGCATTCCGAAGACGTGACAACTCGGGTTTAATTAACAGGAGGATACGGAATTGTGGACTCCGGCGTTCATGTTGGTCTGTAAGTGGCTGGAAAGCAAGAGGGAGCTCCCAAAGAACCAGTGCACGTTGCGTAGGAACCTCGAGGAGATCGAAATTTGCTTGTACCTACGCGGAGTCAACGCTATTCTCATGCTATGAGCGAACTTAATATGCACATCCCGGTGGTAGATGAAGAGGTCGCAGTTGATGATCGGACCCGGGCTGCTATTGATCGCGGTGTGCAGGATGCCGATTCAGGTCGCACAGTTTCTGTGGATGATGTTAGGAAGATGATCCCTAAGTGGCTTTCCAAATTCGCATCACAGAAGCTATTCTTGGACGACCCTTCCCGATTCGGCGGAACGCTTCGGGAACGCTCTTCTCGATCATCTTGAAATTCTGAAAAAGTTTCCTCACATGGGGAATCCCGTTGCAGAGCGTCGCTGGCGTGCGTCAACTCACGCATACTCCCATCATCATCTACTATCGAGTTCGCGAAGACTGAGAATCGATTGACATTCTCCACTTTTGGCATGGTGCCCGCCAGAAGCCTCCCGAGCGCGAAAAAGACAGCAAAGCAGAATGACATGGCTTTCGAGGCAGTAGTATCCTTGCCTCACATGGAAATAAAAGTCATTCTGCCCGACGATGTTGCTGAGCACGCCAACCCCGGGCGCGAGGCGCTCGAGCGGTTAGTAATCGAAGGCTATCGTTCCGGAGTTCTTTCGCACTACCAGGGAAGCCAACTTTTGGGAATGTCTCGGCTTCAATTCGATGGCTTCTTAAAGTCTCGTGATGTTCACGAGTACGCCTACGGAATGGAAGAGTTCACGGCGGATGAGAATACTCTCCGACAACTTAAAAGCAAAGGCCTCATCTGAGGGTGATCGTCGTTGCCGATACTTCACCCATTAACTATCTTGTCCAAATCGCTTGTGATTCTCTCCTTCCACTTCTGTATCAGCGCGTATTAGCTCCAGAAGCCGTGGTCGATGAGCTAAATCACCCGTCCTCTCCCGTCTCTGTCAAACGTTGGCTCTCATCATTGCCAGCTTGGATTGATGTCAGGAGAGCCTCGTCCAGCTCTGATCCAGCGCTTGAGGCTCTCGATCCTGGGGAGCGAGAAGCAATTCTTCTGGCGAAGGAACAACACGCCGATCTCCTCTTAATCGACGAGCGACGGGGGCGTGTCGAGGCGCAGCGACGCGGGCTCGCAACCACTGGCACGCTGGGGGTTTTGCTAGCGGCTCACCAAAAGGGTCTCGTGAATGCTCAGGATGCATACACTCGTCTAAAAAAGGAGACTTCCTTTCGGACAACTCCGGAACTCGATCAATATTTTCTTCAACGCGTCAGGAAGTAGCAATTCCGGCTTCGCCCGTTCGGTATCTGGTGGCGCTGCGTTCCGATTTAGACGAGTCACAACTCCGCGATGTTCGCTTCCGAACAGCCGTTCCGATTTTGCAGAGCGTGCAGGTTCAACGGTCGGAATTTGTATTGAATTTGCAATTACTTAGCTCATCTTGAGCTGGTAAGAAAGCTGCCTTATAACTTTGGGCCGAGGACTCCATCGGCGCCCATCCCTATGTCGTTTATTCAAGACCTTCGCTACTCCTTGCGTCGCCTCGCGAAATCTCCCGGATTCACTATGACTGCCGTCCTCACGCTCGCACTTGGCATGGGTGCGACCACGGCCATGTACAGCGTCATTCATGCGGTGCTGCTCAACAGCCTGCCCATTCCCGATTCGGACAAGCTTTACATCGTTCGCGAATCGTCCAAGAGCGGCCCCATGAGTGTGGCGTGGCCAAACTTCGAGGATTGGCGAACGCAGGCACATTCGTTCGAGCCTTTGGCGGCGTACAGCGGCAAAGGATTTCAGTTTTTCGACGGAGCTCATACCGCTCTGACTGGCGGCCTAGAGGTAACCGCAAATTTCTTTTCTGTAGCCCGAGTGCGTCCATTGCTGGGACGCTTCTTCACTGAAGCCGAAGACAAGCCTGGAGCGCCAGCAGTCGCGGTTCTTGGGTACAGGTTTTGGCAAACCGAGCTGCGCGGAGATCCCAAGGTAATCGGAACGACAATCAATCTGAACGATCGACTGTACACAGTGATCGGCGTAACCCCTCCCGAGTTCCATTTTTGGCTCAGCCATCCCGAGGGCGTCTATGTTCCGATTGGACCTGAAGAAGCCAATCCTACCTTCAACAACCGCACCGCCCATAACAGCATGCAGGTACTCGCGCGACCGCTGCCGGGAGTCCGGGAGACAACAGCGCGAACCGAGTTGGAGAACATCGCTGCACGTTTGGCTGCGCAGTACCCTGCCACCAACGGCGGACATTCCGTCAGGTTGTACCGAGTCGATACGTGGTACTTAGAAGACGTCGCTCCAGCGCTTTGGCTTTTGATGGCCGCTGTTGCAATCGTGCTTATGGTCGGTTGCGCGAACGTGAGCAATCTCTTACTCACTCGCGGCGCCGATCGTGAACGAGAATACGCAATACGCAGCGCGTTAGGGGCGAGTGCATATCGCGTGTTTCGGCAGTCAGTCCTCGAAAGCCTATGGCTCGCCGTGATCGCAGGAGTATGCGGGGTCCTCATCGCCTATGTGTCGCTTCCGATTCTTGTTCGACTTGGTCCATCAAGCATTCCGCGGTTGAATGAAACCTCGATCCGTTGGCCCGTTCTCGCATTCAGTTTTGGCGTGACATTTGTCGTTGCTCTCGTTTGCGGCGCATTCCCAGGCTGGGCTGCGTTACGCATTGCACCCGAGCAGGCACTGCGCAGCTATTCGAGTTCTTCATATGCCGGGAAAGGACGGCAGCTAGTGCGCTCCTCTCTCCTGGTCGCAGGAGTTGCTGTGACGGTCATCTTGTCAGCAGCAACCGGGTTAATGTTGCAGAGCTTGCGTAAAACGCTTGCTGCCGATCCTGGCTTTCGTCCAGATCACCTCCTGAGTGTAGATGTCGTTCTCACAAGCCCGAGATATCATTCGCCTGCAGCCAGCCTCACTTTCTTCAGTTCTATTGAGGAGAAGCTACGCGCACTACCAGGCATTCTGGAGGTAGGCGCTGTTTGCGCTGCGCCGCTGGAGAACGAATGTGGAGATTACTGGTATTCCATTCCGGGACGAATCGACCCTAACGACGCGACGCTGCCGGAGACTTACATCAATGTCGCTGATAACACTTATTTTCAAGCCACTGGAATCCAACTGCTCTCTGGTCGTACATTCCTTGACACAGACAACGCCGTATCTCCTCATGTCGCGGTAATCAATGAGACGTTTGCACACAAATGGTGGCCGGCGGGCGATGCAGTCGGGCATGTGGTGCGCCTTGGCGGACGCGGTGAAGCCGGAGACCTATTGCAGATTGTCGGCGTCGTCAATAACGTGAAGCAGCAATCCGGATTAGACGCCGATGTCGATCCTGAAATCTTCTATCCATTACGGCAGCACCAATCGAATCGAATGACGCTGCTCGTCCGCACTGCAGCCAATCCTGAGGACGTCGCACCTGCGGCAGAGAATGCGATTCAAAGCCTTGACCGGGAGGTCTCGGTTGGAGTTCATCCGATGAGCTATTACCTGGCTCAGAGCCTCCGCCAGCGTCAATTTCTGACACTGCTCCTATCGATCTTTGCTGGGCTGGCGATCTTTCTCGCAGCGATGGGCGTCTTCGGTGTAGCCGCATATGCAGTTGCGTCGCGCAAGACAGAGATTGCAGTACGGCTCGCGCTTGGGGCGCCGCCGCAGAACGTGAAGCGCTGGATCACCACGCAGATTGCACGCAGAGTTGTGCTCGGCTGCGCCATTGGGCTACTTGGAACATTGCTCTGCGCACGCGTCGTGCGCGATCTGCTTTATGGTGTCTCGGCAACCGACCCGGTTGTGCTGAGCGCGACGTGCGCTGCATTAATCCTGGTTGCTCTTTTGGCCACATGGATTCCTGCTCGACGAGCCGCGGCAATCGATCCAATGCAGACGCTTAGGGCGGAGTAGCGTGATCGATTCTGCCGCTGGGAAAAGTGAGAGCCTACAGTAAAGGAAAATCTTCCGTGTTTTTACGCTGTTGTTGGCATTGCGGCTGCGGTTTTGAGCGTGAACTTGGCGTAAACGAAGGCGATTCCAACCACATCGTCTAGCTCTCCGAATTACGCTGTTCTTACGCTGCTCTTCGCTGTTCTTTTTGCCAGATTTGCTAAAAATGGGCAGAAACCCACAAACTCCGAAAATTTACGCTGTTTTTTACGCTGTTTGCAGCGAAACGCGAGCTTCGGCAGGCGGCACAGAAAAGCACAATCGAGCAAGTCGTTACGGCGATCGCCCTGGGCCGTTCGTGGAAGAAGAAAGGCCGGGCTCTCGCCCGGCCTGTGTCCCTCAGTGACAACTCAGTTGATGCGAACGCACACCGCCTTCGTCTCCGTGTAGAGTTCGAGGGCTTCCTTGCCCATCTCGCGGCCCCAACCTGACTGCTTGTAACCGCCGAAGGGCATGGCAGCGTCGAAGACGTTGTAGCAGTTGATCCACACTGTTCCGGCCTTCAGCTTGTTCGCGAGCGAGTGGGCTTTGGCGATGTCCTTGGTCCAGATGCCCGCTGCCAAACCGTAGGTCGTGTTGTTGGCCTCGGCGGCGATCTCGTCGATGCTCTTGAATGGCATCGCGGTCACGACCGGTCCGAAGATTTCCTCCTGCACGACCTTCATCGTAGGCTTCGTGTTGACGAGGACAGTAGGCTCCACGAAGTATCCGCGATTGCCGACGGTCTTGCCGCCGACCACCGCCTTCGCACCTTCATTTAAGCCAGCTTCCATGTAGCCGCGTACGCGACGGAACTGCTCTTCTGAAACGAGCGGACCCATGGTCGTGTCGGGATTCATGCCCGGACCAACCTTGATCTTCTTTGCGGACTCCGACACGCCTTCGACAACTTTGTCGAAGATCTTGTCTTCGACAAACAGGCGCGAACCGGCGCAGCAGCATTGTCCGTGATTGAAGAAGATAGCGTTGGCGGCTCCCGCCGTGGCCTGTTTCAGGTCAGCATCGTCGAAGACGATATTTGGCGACTTGCCGCCGAGCTCCAGTGTGACTTTCTTCAGATTGCCCGCAGCCGCCTGCACGATCAGCTTACCGACTTCGGTCGAGCCCGTGAACGCGATCTTATCGACATCGGGATGCGCGGCCAGTGCAGCGCCTGCGGTCTCGCCGAATCCGGTGACGATGTTGAGAACGCCCGGCGGCAGTCCAGCTTCGAGAGCGAGTTCGCCGAGACGAATTGCAGATAGCGGGGTCTGCTCTGCTGGTTTAAGAACAATCGTGCAGCCTGTGGCCAGCGCAGGACCAAGCTTCCAGGCAGCCATCAGCAGAGGGAAATTCCAGGGAATGATTTGCCCTACAACGCCGATCGGCTCGCGACGCGTGTAGGCGAGGAACGGTCCCGCAATGGGAATTGTGCTGCCTTCGATTTTCGTCGCCCATCCAGCCATGTAGTGGAAGAGATCGGCCGCGAGCGGAACATCGGCCACCCGAGCGACGCTGAGCGGCTTGCCATTGTCTAGTGTTTCGAGTTCGGCAAACTCTTCCAGGTTCTCTTGAAGCAGATCGCCGATCTTCCAGATGATGCGTCCGCGCTCGCTGGCGCTCATCTTCGACCAGGGACCGGATTCAAACGCGCGCCGTGCGGCTTTGACTGCGAGATCGATGTCCGCCTTATCGCCTTCGGCGACGCGGGCGAGAACCTCGCCGGTTGCGGGATCGATGGAATCGAAGGTCTTCCCAGAATGGGCCTGGACCCATTTTCCATCGATCAGAAGTTTTTTGGGACTTGCTAAGAATTCAGTGACTACGTTGTGAACTTGCAGCGGAGTTGCTGTTGCCATACTGCCTCCTCAGAGTGAGGTTCGTTCGGAAGGAACCCGGCATCTTACCACCGTCCGATGCCAGAAAGCTTGCCAGCTTTTCGTATTGATCGCTGGCAATGTAATCGACTCCCGCTCGAGCCGCCGCCTGCCACCTTTGTTGTGCAGCGTCGGGTGACCCGAAGTTGTAGCTGGCAAACCATCCATTGCAGCTAAGTTCTTCTTTTGTGGCGCCATCAAGCGTGTAGAAGCGGATGAACAGCCCATTCGAATGCGCGTGCTCGACCAACGCGCGCAGACGAAGCTCGTCTTCTTTATTCCAGTCGCCAGCTTCATTCTGCCCACCACGCTCGACCACCGACCACGGATTGTTCCACCAGCGGCGGTAATTCGAGGCCGGCTCCGGCTCGATCACGTCCGGAGCAGCCATAGGATCGTGCTTGTTCGTGTGCACCGCTCCGAAGACGAGCAATCGCTCGCCGACCGGAACCTGGTCGTGGAAGACGAGCTGCTGCGCGTCGGATTCGCCCGTCAGAACCAGCAGCGGCTTGATATCGAGCGGCTCGACCGTGCTCGCATCAGCCGATTTTGGAGCAGTCGTGATCCAGTTCCGATATTTGTTCAGCAGTTGCCACACAGCGGCAAGATGATCAGGCTGTTCCGTTTTGAAGTCGAGATTCAGCGTGATGAGGGGCCAGTCACCAGGATTTCCGTCTCGCAGCGCCTGTTCCATAATAGGACGCACGCGATCGAAGAAGTAATGTTCCAGCGTGGGCTCGTGTCCGCTGAGCGGCGCACCGTGAGCCACGACCGATCGGCCCTGTCCTGTTTTTGGATCGACGTACCAATATGGGTCTTGTTCAATCGCCAGCGGGGGCTTTGCCGTGAGCGCGCGGTCGATGCGATTGTCCCACCACTCGCCGTAAGGATAGCAGTTGTGGGCATCCATCACGCTGCGGGAGCCGGGGTGAAAGGGTTGCTGGGCGAAGACGCTCGGAATCATAAGCATCATGAAAATGAAATTGAGCCAGATGAGTCGCATTGGAGCGAGTGGATGTCGAGTTGCATTGAACGTCTTGGACCGGCGCGCGCCCTCGCGCGGGTTTTGATGTGGTTGCTTCAGAGCCATTGGTGGACCAAGAAGTTCGTCGCCTCCTGATAAAAACCCGGCCGAGGGCGGCCGCAGGTCCTGTTTCATTCTTGTTTCTCTATTCACGGAAAATTCACGAAAATCGGATTTCCCAATAACTCCAATTTTCCGGAAGCAGAAACTACATCGGCGCGCAACCAGTGTCGCTTGCCATCGCTGGTCCACTTCGCGGTGAGCGTCTGATCCGCAGAAGTAATCGCGGCCTGCGGAATCGACGCATCTTCACGACCGTCTACAACAATTCGCAGCTTAGAGCCGCTGCACGCGGCTACGTGCGCGGACAATTCCAGAACTTCGCCTGAACGCGCCTGGGTTGTTCCGCCCATTACGGTCTGCGACCCGGACCCGCGTGCTGTGAAATCGAGCAAACGATCTCTCGAGCCGGTGAGATCGACGAACACGCGACCCGAGCGCATGCCTGCGAGAATCGATGCAACCGACAGATCGTTTGCATACACAATCGTCGTCGGACTGCCAATGGCGCCGGGCTGGTCGGGAGGGAGCTGAGCGTCGTGGTTGTCGCTGCCTCCAATGGCCGGAATCCGGTAGCCGGCGTTCAACTCCTTTTCCCAGAATGGAATTCCGGAGTGCGGGCCCTCTTCCGATCCGCCATTCACCGCTTCGATCGTGTTTACCAGGCGCATGTCGGTCGGCGCCTGCCATCCGCAGCCCATGCAGACTTCGCCCGTGGGAGCGCCAGGATGGTTGATGGAGATCAGCGCGCCGAGATGGCTCGCTTTCTCGAACAACGCATTCATGTTGGTCGAGCCTTCGCGAAAATCGACGAACTGGGTGATGCCGAATATGTTCGCGTGGCCAACGAAGGTCGTGATTTCGCGGCCGGGAATCAGCAGCAGTTGATCGAAGTACGGCTGCAGCTCGAGCATCGCGTTGTAATGCGAGGTGGTGTTGTGATCGGTGATGGCGATGAAATCGAGGCCGCGTCTGGTCGCGGCATCGAGCGTGCGAAACACCGGACATGGAACCTGCTTTCCTGACTGGCTCTTGCAGTGTCCATCACTGTGGGCGGTGTGCATGTGCAGGTCGCCTCGATACCATCCCGGACCTTGGCGCAGAGGCGTAGTTGTGAAGGCATCGGTTGTCGCGCTATCGAGAGGCTCGAAGAAGACTGCTGCTTCGTAGGAGGCTGTGCTCTGCGGCCGAATATTGGGAACGCCGATCAACAATTTCCATTCACCGGGAACAAGTTCGCCGGGAAGATAGGAAGGAGTTGCGTCGTCAGCGCTGATCGTGAAGGTGCTCTTGTTGCCTCCGCTCCAGCCGCGGAATCCGTGAGGATCTTCCACGCCTAGATCGAGCGTGGTCTTCTCTTCCTTGCCGGTGTAGTGGAACGTGATTGTCAGTCGGCGTGTGTGCGCGGGGACTGTGAATGGAGCTTCGATGTAGGTGTTGTTTTGCGCGCCTTTGACGGTGCCGTGGAGGGTGAGGTTGGGTTGCGATTGGGCGAGGACAGAAGACGCAAGCAGAATGAGAAAGACTAGTCGGGAAAGCATCAACCCTCAGCAAATTCGGCGTTCTTTGGATTGCGAACCATTTTGGGAATCCAGCCCAGAGCTGTCATCCTGAAGCGCTTCCTTTGCGCGAAGGATCTCCGGTGATGTTCAAGATAACAATGCACTCTCTTGGCTCTTTGGCCATGAAGCTGCATTTATGGCCGAGGAGCCTCACCGCCCGCATTTAAGCACGACAGATCGCGGGAGATCCTTCGCGCAACAGAAGCGCTTCAGGATGACAGGCCCCTGGACATGCCGCACGTTGCGAAAAATTCGTGCGGCATTGTTGCCCGGAGATGGCGATGCGCCATCTCCGGCCCACCGGCTACCGCCGCCGGTTCTGTTACTTCATCGCCGTCTGCGTCTGGCTCTGCGCTTCAGCGCCTTCCAGCACGTCATACAACGGTTGCGCAGGCCAGGCTTGTTGCTCCTGGTTCACTGCTGTCGCGGCCAGAATTTTGATGTTGTGGTTGTGCGGCAGCGTTAGCGTGGTTGCTCCCGCAGGAATATCGATCGGATAGACGAACAGGTACGAATACTGATAGGCCTCGTTGCGCGCAGCATCGTCGTGGCGATGCGAGGCATACCAGCCGATGTCGGCGCGCTTGATGAAGCCTGGACGCAGGCCGATCATTTCCCCGTATTCATCTACTCGCGGATGTCGGTTGTACGTCGGAGGTCCAATTTCCGAAGGATTCTCGATTACTTCTTTCCAGATGCGGTCATCCCACTGGCCGACGAAACCCGTCCATTCTTCGACATTCAGGTTGACGGTCTTGTCTCCCACTTTGAAATCCGCTTTATGATCGCCGTTCGAAGCAGCAGCGAGAATGTACAGACGGTTGTATTTGCCTGCGGGCAGTTTGATCTGCTGTCCTTCGGCGATTACCGCGTCTGCTTTCGTTGACGGCGCGAGAATGAAGGTCACACCGGCGAAGTCGATTTTTTCCGGCAGCATCTCGGCGGGCAGCGCTTTGCCTTGCGGTTGCGTCGGACGATCGTAGGAGCAGTCGAAGCATCCTGCGGCGGGCTGGTGATCGAAGGTCGCGACCGACACCTGATACGGCAGCTTCACCGCAGCAAACTGCGGAGCAGCGACCTTCTTCGGAGCAGCGCCGATTCGCAGCGCAAACGTTTTCGGCTCATATGCGGTGAACGACGTTACCAGTGCTCCACCTTGTACATGCGCCGCGCCCAGCGGCTGTTCTTGCGCGTTAACTTCGCGCGCTGCAGTTACCGGCGCTGCGAAGGTGAAGCGGACATCGTTCTGCGGCTTGCCATCTAGTTCGACTGCGCGCAGCACGATCTCATCGCTGTGCTCGGCCTTCTTGAGCGCCAGCAGACGAATACGGCGGTTGTTCACCTTCACCAGCGAGAACTGCTTGCCGAGCGAGCCAGGATGCTTCGTGGCTTCGAAGGCAACCAGCGGATCGTTCAGGCGCTGTGCCTGCCAATCGGTCTGGCTCGCGCGCCAATCGCCATCGTGCCCGGCGATTCCGAAGAGGATGTCGTGGTGGCCGATGTCCTGCGTGCCCTGATCGTGATATCCGCCGCGCGTGCCCGGAGTGCGAATCAGCGTGAGGCGGATGGTGTTGTCATTCGGCTTGTCGGAGCCGTTCTTGCAATCGGTGAGGACCGTTGCGCCGTAGCTGCCGCTCTGATCGGTGAGGTCGATCCACTGATGCGAAGCGACTTCAAACTGGCGCGGCTCTTCGTTGGGACGTTGAATCGTGCCTACATCCCAGTTGTAGGTCGCCATTCTGTTGGCGGCGCTGAACGGGAACATGGCTTTGAGATTGACCTCTTTTGTGTCCCAGTTGATTTTGTTGGCGAACTCGATGCGATTGCCGGCATCGCCCGCAGCCAGACGAATCGTCTGCACGAAATTGGACCCCTCGGTCTCGCGCTCGACTTGAAGAGCAACGCGAGCAGGACCGCTTTCGACGACGGTAACTTTCGGGGAGCCACCGACGTAAGCTTTGGGCGCGCGCTGCTCGTCTTCAAAGTCCATGTTCCACGCCGGCCAGTGCTCGGGATTATCGGTAGAGATCGCGAGACGGATCGGAGCGGAGAGCAGTTCTTTGTTGAGCTTCTTGTCGAAGACGCTGGAAACGTCGCCTGCTCCATTCAGCTTCACGAGATAACGTGCGTTTTCAAGCGAGGACTCCGAAGCCTTGAGTTCCGAATTGGGAGCCGCCTCGGTGGAGGGCTGAACGTCGAAGACAGCATAGCCGGTAGAAGGGACCTTCGCGACAAAGACGACCTTGGCTTTGCCTTCTCCGTCATCTGAAACCTGCGCCGGCGTTTCTTTACCATCCGGACCGGTTACGCGGACCGATTTGGGAACGCCACCGTCGAAGTTCAGGTGCGCTTCGACGACATCCTCGCGTTCGATATTGAGCGGGTTGTAAACCACGACAGGCGTGCCCTGAGTTTGCGTGTTCAACGCCGAAGCCACAGTTTCGGTCGCGCTCTTGAGCACGCCTGCGAACTGGTTCATGGCAATGATGTCGTCGTTCCAGGCAAACTCGAACGCTTTAGGAGTCGCTGTGCCGGGAAGCAGATCATGGAACTGTCCACCCATGACGAGCGTCCATGCAGCGTTGAGCCGATCCTGCGGATACTGTTTGCCGCCGAGCCATGCTGCAGCAAGCGAAGCCTTCTCGGCGGCATCGCCGAGCAATTCATTCTTCCGCATCCAGCGCTTCTGGTAAGCCTCGGATGTGAGCGAGCCCGCGGAGTGGTTGATCAATTCAAGATCGCCTTTGTAGCGCGGCATCTTGTCGGTCTTGCAGCATTTGAGGATGTCCATGAACATCTGGTCGGCCTTCGACCAGACGACGTGAATCGGACCATTGCCCACCTGCACCGGCTGCGATTCCGCTTTCCCTGGCTCTTGCTCCTCTTCCCACTCGCGCGGATTCGCCGGTGGATTCGGAATCACTGCTTTCGATCTCGTGACGATTCCCTCCATCAGCTTCACCGAATACTCATTCGGCGCACCGCCGATGTCGCCGGTGCCGACGTAATGGTAGTCAGCTTTTATGCCAGTCAGATCGCCGTTGATCTGGATGCGCTTCACCCAGTCTTCCTGCGGACGCGTGCGGAACTCGTTTTGCCGCGCCGTGAGGTTCGGATCCGGCGGAGGTGGAGGAGGCGGGGTCTTGCTCAGATCGTACGTGACTTGGCTGCCGTAGCTGAGAGGATTGAGTGCGGCGATGATGGTGCTGCCATCGGTGCCTTCCCAGATGCCGACGTTAAACGGAATTCCCTCTGGCGTCTTCTCGGGCGAATCCGGACCGCCGACGTGCGGCGCCGGCTGCCATGCGGCAGATAATTTCTGCGTCGAGAATCCCTTAATTCCCGCGTGATGCAGAATGCTGGGCAGCGACGCCGGGAATCCGAAGCAGTCGGGCAGCATGTACTCGTTGCTCGCTTCGCCGAACTCGCGGCGGAAGAAGTTATTCCCATAAAGGATCTGGCGGAAGATCGACTCGGCGTTGGGCGAGTTTACGTCGCCCTCTTCCATCGAGGATCCGGCCGGAAACCAGCGGCCAGCGGCGACGTACTTCTTCAGCTTCGCGAACCCTTCCGGGTAGTACTCCTTCATCAGGCGATAGCGATTCGCGCCGGTGAAGTTGAAGATGTAGTGCGGATATGTGTCCGAAAGATAGAAGTTATTACGCAGAGTCTTGCTCAGATATTCATCAATCGTCTGCGGATATTGCCAGCGCCACTCGGTGTCGAGGTGGGCGTAGCCGACAACGTACAGCGTCGGCTGCTTGCTCAAATCAATCGGGGAGGCAGCGGGCAACGCTTTCACTTGCGGCGTAGGCGCAGATGCGGATTTCTTTTGAGTCTGTGCGGAAGATGATTTCGCGGCGCTTTGCGCGAGGGCCACGTTGAAACAAAAAGTTACTGACAAGAACAACAGCATGAACCGCCGTTGTATCTGCATTAGTCGCTTCTCCATAATTTTGAATGACAAAGTCAAATCAGTCAGTACCGTTCGCGGTAGCAAATGGGTGCTTTCTTGAGAAACCGATGAACCCATCCGCTACCGCGGACGGTACTGACCTTGCGGAGCCCAATTCCCCAACTCAAGCTCTCGCGACAAAAACGCAGTAATCTCAGGCGGGCTACTCAAATGCCTGATCTCCTGCCGGAACGACTCGTTCATCAACCGCCTTGCCAGTTTTGCCAGCACCTGCATGTGGCTGTTATTCGCATCCGACTCGCGCACTGCGAGCAAGATCACCATGCTCACCGGTTTGCCATCGAGCGCAGCCCATTCTACTGGTTTGCTGAGTTTCAGAACGGCAACTGAATTCGCGTTGATGGCGTCGCCGCGGCAGTGCGGAATCGCGAAGCCGTGCCCCAGACCTGTGGAGTAAGCGCTCTCACGCTGCCAGACAACTTCTTCCAGGCGATCTGGATCCTGCGTGCGGCCGGCCATGTACAAGGCATCTACCAGCTCACGAATGGCTTCCTCTTTTGTTTCGCTATCAGAGTCAACGATTACGAGATCAGTCGAGAGCAGTGGCTGTTCGACGGCTTGTGAGTGCGCCTGCGCCAGCAACGTCTCAACCTCTTTCACCTGCGCCGCACTCGTCATGCGATCGAGAATGAGCCGGCATTCGGCGGCCGAGAGCTGAGCAATCTTCTGTTTCAATATGGGAATCCGGGGGGAGGCGGCGCTGATCTCGTCGAGTCCCAATCCGATCAGGATCGGCAGGTTCGCGGGATCGCCGGCCATTTCGCCGCACATCCCCACCCACTTCCCACGCTCGTGGACTCCATCCACGATGTGCCGCAAAAAGCGCAGAAAACTGGGATGGTGGACGCGTGAAAGGCCGGCCACCTTGGCGTTGTCGCGATCGACGGCCAGGAAGTATTGGTTCAAGTCGTTGGTTCCGATGCTGAAGAAATCGAGTTCGGCGCACAGTTGGTCGAGGATGAAGGCAATCGATGGCACCTCGATCATAATTCCGAGCGGGATGTTCCGGTCGAAAGACATTCCCGATTCGGTCAATTCCTGCTTCAGCTCGGCTACCTGCGCTTTGAGCCAAAGCACTTCCTCGATGGTGGATACCATCGGCGCCATGATCTGGATGCGTCCGAATGCCGACGCGCGTAGTAACGCGCGGAGCTGCGCACGAAACAGCTCGCGGTGCTCCTGATAGATGCGCATTCCGCGAAATCCCAAATAGGGATTCGATTCGGCCGGAAGATTCAAGTGTGGAACCGGCTTATCGCCGCCGATATCGATGGTCCGAATGATGACGGGCCGGTTTCCCGCCGAGCGTGCTACTTCGCGGTAGATCGAGAATTGCTCTTCCTCATCGGGAGCCTGATCTCTACCAATGAAGAGCATTTCGGTGCGGAATAGCCCAATCGACTCGGCGCCATTCGCGAAGGCGACGATGGCTTCTTCTCCAGATGAGACATTGGCAGATACTTCGAGCCGCTGACCATCGCGCGTGGCTGCCTGTCCATAGCCCTCGCGCACCAGGGCGTTCTGGCGCGCCTTTTGGACACGGCATTCACGATCATAAAAGCGCTGGATGACGGCCGTTCCGTTTGGAATCACCAGGCCACGATTGGCATCGACCACCAGATCGTGTCCCTGGGAGAAGAGCACCGGAGCGTCCTTCACGCCGACCACGGTCGGTATCCCCAGGGAGCGCGCCAGGATCACCGTGTGTGAGGTGGTTCCCGCGTACTCCAGGACAATGCCTTCCAGCCAGCGCGAGTCGAAGCTGAGCAACTGCTGCGGCGCAAGAGTCTCAGCGACAAGCACGCTGGGTTCGCTCAATTGCAGTGCGGGAGCCGTGAATCGCGAGCCATAGAGCTCTTCGAGCACGCGCAGACAAATCTCCTGAAGATCGACCGCGCGATCGCGAATGTACGAACTCCCGGACTGTTGCAGCGTGGAGATGAAGTGCTGGGCGGCCTCGATGAGCGCTTGCCCGGCGGAGCGTCCTTCGGCGATCGATTGGCTTACCTTATCGCACAGAGAAACGTCGTCGAGAATCGCGAGGTGAGCCTTGAGCACGCCTGCTTCGGCCGGCGAGATCGATCGTGAAAGCATGCCTTTGATGCGTTCGCGAACCGAGGCCAGAGCCCGCTCAATTTTCCGCTCTTCCCGTTTTGGGTCTTCCGGACGCTCGTCTTCCAGCGCGTCGGGAAGACGCATGCCTCCAATAACGACAGCCTTGCCTTTGCCAATGCCGGGGCTGACTGGAACGCCGCACCGATACGAAATTGTGAGGTGCGCAAACGCTCTCGGCAGGGAGATCGCTTTGCGCCTGTCATCGGGCGATCTCAGAGGTGGATCGCTCTTCGGAAGCTCGCGATCGATATAGCCGCGAAGAGCGGCGCGCGCGGTTTCGTCATCTGCTCCGATGATGCGAACTGCGCATTCGTCGCCGCTGCGAACGTCCGCGGAGATGATGGCCAGAGTGCTTTTGAGATTCGCTCCGGCTCCAGTTCGTAGATTGATCAGGGAGAGTTCCGAAGCAAAGCCGCTGGCAAATTCTGCCAACTGGCTTGCCGGCCGGGCATGGAGTCCATTCGCCAGCGGACAAACAAACTTGAACTCCACCGGATTACAGACTCCCTGACTCATGAACTAGCCTTGAATTCTTTTAAAGACTCCAACGGGGTCTTTAATGGCGTCCTGCACTGGAACGCGAATGACCTTGATCTGGTCAAAGCGCTCGCGGTTTTCGATCTCGATATCGACAGCAAAAATCGCGACTTGCGCCTGCCGAATGTCGCTTTCCTTCAGTTCGTTCTCGATTCCCATGGCGCCCTGGGTCTCGACTTTGATCTGGTGTCCGAGTGTTTTGGCGGTCTTCTCAAGCTGTTCGGCAGCCATGTAGGTGTGCGCGATTCCAGTGGGACACGCAGTTACTGCAACGATCTTCATACTTTGGCCCTTTTCGAATTTCCGGCAGCTAGCCCAGTCATCCCCGAAATGGGAAGGGCCGAACTTCTGCCGTAAGCGATCTGCGCTGTTTCGGCCTCGAGGAAGCTGGGCAACGCAATCCCTTGTGAGTTTCTGTTCTGCTGATGGTAAGAGCTGCCCCGGTTCTCAAGAAAGAGCCGGCATCCACCCGCCAGGGCCATGAAAGCTGGCGGGTGGACGACAGCATGTTTCTCGCCGCACTAGAACTCCGCGCGCAACGAGAGCTGAAGGTTGCGTTCGCTGCCCTTAGTCGTGACCTTCCCGAATGTCGAGCTTGTGGGGTTGAAGTCGACGCCTCCACCGCTGGAGCCGCCCCAGTTCGGATGGTTCCACACGTTAAATGCCTCGGCGCGGAACTGGAAGTCGACTCGCTCCGTCACATTGATCTTCTTGAAGAGGCCCATATTCCAGTTCTGGAATCCAGGCTGATAAATGAGATCGCGAATGTGTTGAGTATTAAAGGTTCCGGCTGCAGGTTGCGTGAAAATGGGCGTGCCATCCGGATTGGTCGTTGCAAACCACTGCGCAGGATCTTTCGATCCATTATTGGCAAACTGGCCTACGATTTTCGGATTTCCATTTACAACCCAGTATTGGCCGTTTACTCCACAACCGAAGTTCGAATCTAGACCAACGCCAGCATAGTCATTCGCTCCCGCAACGCTGCAGGGAGTTCCAGTTTGGAACTGAGTAATTCCACTAAACTGCCATCCACCGAGCACTTTACCGAGGAAACCCTGCTCTGTGCGGAAAAATGGCAGCGGATAGAGATAGTTGAAGACGACGGTATGGCGGTTGTCGAACTCCGACGGTCCCCATAACCAACTCGTATCGTATGTGTCAGGCACAACATCGCGTTGGTTAGAGCCGTTGTCCATGCTCTTAGAAAGCGTGTACGACACGCCAAACTGCAGCCCGTTCGTAGCACGACGGTTCCAGCTCAACTGCAGAGAGTTGTATCTTGAACTCGCTACGTTGTCGGTCTCTCGAATCGACCCAAAGCCCTTATATGGCCGAAGGGCGTTGATGTTCACGCCGGGATTAGCCAACACCGTCGCAAGGGTGGGTTGGTTTATGTCCGCCTCTCGCTGCAGGTGTAAGCCGCGACGACCGACATAAGCGGCTGTAACCGTGGACTTCCATGGCAATTCACGTTCGACGGTGAAGTTCCAGTTCCACGCCTCTGGGTTACGGAAGTTCTTGCTCTGAGTTGTGACTACGAGCGGCTGAAGACTGGTTCCAGCTCCACCGGGATTATCGACGTTGCCAAACGAGACGCTGGCATTCGGTTGGAAGGGTGGATTACCACCCAGGAAGACTGAATCACTTACGCCGAGGCGCGTGTAGAATCGTCCGCCACCCGCGCGGAGCACTGTCTTTGGAGTGAGCGCGTACGCAACTCCAAAACGAGGTTGAATGTCGTTCCATTGAATGTCGGAATAGTGATTCGGCAATCCATGGAACAAGACGTTATAAGTGCTGGAGTTCGCCTCTGGCACGTGCGCCGCAGCGGATGAGGGGAATCCGCTACCCGGTATCACCATACCGTTATAAAGCTGCGCCACGCTTGGATTGGGAGTGCTGATCAAGCCCGATTTGGGATCGATCGTCACCGCCAGGCTCGGATCATATGCCGCCGGGTCGAAGACAATCATATTCCCCCACATGGCATGATAGGGAACGATCACCGAGTACCGGACTCCGCCGTTCAAGGTCAGCTTCTGTGTGGCCTTCCACGAGTCCTGAGCAAAAGCTTCATACATGTTGGCGCGGAAGATCGTGTAAGCACGATGGCCAATTTCGGAGTATGTATCAAATAATCCCAAGGCGGCATTAGCCACGGCGGCATTGGAGGTTGCTACCGCATAGCCCGGACGAACAAATTTTCCCCCGTTGTCGCTAAAGAGAAATTGACCGTTTTGATTGTTGGTGCAAGTAGGGCAGGCTTGCACGTTGATTTCGTCGTTGTCGTTCTCTCCCTGACGTTCAAACATGCCGCCAAACTTAAACACGTGATTACCTTTGACCCATGTAAAGCTGTCCGAAACGTCAAAGATAGGACCGGACGAGTGAGACGGATATGGACCACCACTCAACTGTGAGAAGTCCGACATATTCACAGTCGGAATGCGTGTCGGAATTAACTTACCCGTCGGAAAAATATAAGGGTAATTAAGCCCCACTGTTGTGCGGTCGAGGAAATGCGCCTGGTCGACAGGGATATAAACGTCATCCAGACTGCCAGCGAATAGGAATTCATTGACCTTTGTTGGGCTGATCGTCCAAACGTAATTGAGAGAGTTGGTCTGATTTGGGCGATTGAAAAATTTAGGAGTTTCATTCGTGCCGCCATCGAGCGGCTGATACTCAAAGAATGAATAGTTCATGCGCCGGAAGCGCAGTTGCTGTTTCGCCGTGAGGTTGTAATCAACAGCGATCGTATCCTTGCGCTGGTTTTGAGGGTGTTTTGCGTTGAAGAACCAGTTCTTGTTGCCGATGGGTGTAGTGAGATTCGGCAGCGGATATGCTTTTAGAATTCCGAGCCCATTTGCACTCAACTGTGCGGCAGGAATGATGTTGCCGGCAAACGGAGTTCCCGTCTTGGGATCAACAATCTGAACTGCCTTGCCATAGAAGATATTAGTTGGGCTCAAGAGTTCACTGAAATTTCCGGTGCGCATGAGCGGGGTAGGAACAGTAAGCATATTGGAATCAGTAAACACATAGCGTACCCACTCTTGCCCCCAATAAAAGAAGAGCTTTGTTTTATCGACGTTAAAGTGATTTGGGATGTAAACCGGTCCGCCGATGTTATAGCCAAACTGGTTGTAGTGAATCGGAGCCGTGACTCCCTGCGTCAGCGGTGTGTGGTTGCGCGACCAGGTATTGGCATTAAAAATCGTGTTGCGGACGTAATCGTAAGCTGCACCATGGAAAGTCTGGGTGCCGCTCTTAGAAACGATACGGATCTGTCCGCCCGAAGAGCGTCCATACTCTGGGGCATAATCGGCGGTGAGGATTTGAATTTCCTGAGTGGAATCCACGTCAGCGGCACCAAGGCTTGTGCCGTTTGACCGCGTGCGGACGGCAGGCGCCCCGTCATAGGTAATTAGGCTTTCTGGAGTGCGGGCGCCATTGATGTTGGACGGACCCTGGCTAAAGTTGAAGCTTAAATTGGCCAGTGTCCCACCGCGCGTGCCGGGAACAAGGCTGGCCATGAAAATGGGGTTGCGCCCGTTGATTTCGAGGGCGTCAATCTGCTGGCGCGTCACCAGCTGCTGGACAGATGCCGATTCAGTCTGTAACTGCACCGCGGCCGCTGATACTTCCACCGTCTGCGTCACAGCTCCGACGACCAAGCTGATGTCAACCGCGAGGTTTGAGCTCGGGTCCAGCTTGTTGTTCGTCGATTGATACTTCTGAAAACCCGGGGCTTCCGCGCTGATGGTATAGAAGCCGGGTGGAATGTTCGTAACTGTGTAGTATCCCGCCTCGTTTGTGGTGGTCTGGCGGGAAACGCCACTGTTGTTTTGAACTGTGACCTTGGCGTTAGGGACCGTCGCGCCGGATGGGTCTTTCACAAAACCGGAGATTCTTCCCAGGTCAGACTGCGCAAAGGTGAGCAGGCTGAAGAATGTTAGCGAACCGACGCACAGGACGAAGCGCAGAAAACGACGCACGTGAATTGACATATTCGAACCCTCTCTCAGTTGGGCAATGCCGATTACGAGATTTCCGGAAGACAGCTTGTTTTCCGCCTCCGGCCTACATGACCCGATCAGCGCACGTGGAATACACGAAACGTTTCGGGTTCTACATTCTCTTGCGGTTGGCAAGTATCGCCGAGCAGCCCCCAGGGACGAAATAGGAGACAACGCACATTTGTTGGACAAACGTAACAATTCTTAACGTCGGCATATCGGAAGACAACATGTCAAGACCGTGCCCAAGACAAAACCGCCACGGATCGCACGAATCCCTCGGACGCGGATTGCACGGATGAGAAATAGAAAATTCCGGATTTGGGGAACAGCACAGCCTACCCAGATCCGTGAAATCCCTGCGCGAAGCGTCCGGCCTGATCCGTGGCGGTTTTGGTTGAACGGCTACACGCGTAGGATTAAACGTCTATGAAAGCCGACCACCTGAAGAACACCTCCGTCGAAACCAAGCTCATTCACACCGATCGCGAACTGAATGCCACCTCTGCCGTGGCGCCTCCGATTTTCCAGACCGCTACCTTTCGCGGCAATTCGGCGCAAGACTTTGCCGATCGCGCCAGCCGTCCACGGCATCCGGAGTTCTACACGCGGTATGGGAATCCCACGCTTAGCCAGGTTGAGAGCGTGCTTGCGTCCTTAGAAGGAGCCGAATCGGCGCTGGTGACCGGCTCTGGAATGGCGGCGGTGAGCGCGAGCGTGCTGGCCATCGTGAGCAAGGGAGACCACGTAGTGGCGCAGAAGAACCATTACGGAGGCACGCTCAACCTGCTCAACGGCTTCCTGCCGCGATTCGGAGTTGAGGTGACGCAGGTCGATCAGGCGGACACGGCAGCGTTCGAGAAAGCAGTGCGCCCGAATACCAGACTGATACTGATTGAAAGTCCGAGTAATCCGCTGATGACCTTGACCCATATCGAAGCGGTCGCCAAGCTCGCGCGCTCGCGCGGCATCACCACGCTGATGGATAACACGTTTGCTACACCGATCAACCAGCGTCCGCTGGATCTCGGCATTGACCTGAGCTTTCATAGCGCGACGAAGTACTTCGGCGGGCACTCCGACCTGATCGCCGGTGCGGTGATGGGCAGCTCTGAATTGATCACGAAAATCTGGAACGCGCACGTGATCCTCGGCGCCACTCTCGGTCCCTTTGACGCATGGCTCATGCTGCGGGGCTTGCGCACGCTCTCGCTGCGCGTGCGGCAACACAACGAGAACGCAATGGCTCTGGCTGAGTTCCTGAAAGGACACAAGGCGGTTAAAGTGGTGCACTATCCTGGGCTGAAGAGTCATCCGCAGCACGAGCTTGCGCGAAAGCAGATGTCGGGCTTCGGCGGAATGCTCACGTTTGAAGTGAATGGCGGCTACGAAGCCGCCGACCGTTTCCTCAGCCGCATCCGACTGGCCTCGCGAGCGGCCAGTCTGGGCGGAATCGAAACTCTGGCCGTCCACCCGGCTTCGAACTTCCTTCATTACATGACCCTCGAGCAAGCAGCAAAGATCGGCATAGCTCCGGGACTGCTGCGCATTTCGGTGGGACTGGAAGGTAAAGAAGACCTGATTGCCGACTTCGACCAGGCACTGGGCTGAGCCTGCGTCATGCTAACCTAAGCGGCCTCGGATGTTTGAACACGGAGGGCACGGAGGACACAGAGGGTGGAGCACGGGGCGAAACCAGCTTGCTCGTTATTCGAGCTCAGTCACCAAACTATCAAAGCCGCTCTTAAGGTTCATTCGGCGCTTGGACCCGGTCTCCTGGAAAGCGCATATGAAGCATGCCTCGCTTACGAGCTGCGTAAGGCCGGATTTGGAGTGAAGACGCAGATTCTGCTACCGGTCATCTACGACACGGTCAAGCTGGATCTCGGGTATCGCATGGACCTTCTGGTGGAAGATCAGCTTGTCGTCGAGATCAAATCGATAGACGAAGTTGCTCCCGTACACAAAGCACAACTGCTCTCCTACCTTCGCCTCAGTAAGAAGAGAGTCGGTGTTCTTGTGAATTTCAATGTGACCCATCTTCGGGAAGGATCCACCGCGTCGTGAACGGCCCGAATCTAAAGCTTCCTTCGTAACCTCCGTGTCCTCCGTGTTCAATTCTTCGTTTATGCCGCTACAGGCCGCCACGCCTGCATCTAAGTTGTTGCATGCGCACGACCGATCAGAGCACTGCTGCCGAATCGCTGACTCTCGCGGAAATACTGGAACAGATTGTTAACGAAACCGGCAACCGGCCGCTTTCTACTTACCGCATTCAGTTCCATAACGGATTCGGGCTCCGGCAGGCGCGAGAGCTTGCCGACTACCTTCACGACCTCGGTGTCTCTCATCTCTACGCTTCGCCGCTGCTCGAAGCTCGGGCCGGGAGCATGCACGGGTACGACATCATCAACCATGATCGGCTGAATCCTGAGATCGGGAATGAAGAAGACCTGCGCTCCCTGGTCAGCGACCTGAATGCGCGCGGAATGTCGATCGTGCTCGACATTGTTCCCAATCACATGGGCGTGAGCACCGCCACGCCGTGGTGGCGCGATGTGCTGCAGCACGGGCGAGCTTCCGAGTACAGCGAGTTCTTCGACATCGACTGGAATCCGCTGAAACCCGAACTGCACAACAAGCTGCTGCTTCCCGTTTTGGGAGATCAGTATGGAGAAGAGCTCGAAGCGGGGAAGCTGCAGATTCGGGAAAAGGATGGCGAGCTCGTGGTCCAGTACTACGATCACGACTTCCCTCTCGATCCGCAGACGCTGCCGCTGATTTTCGAGGCGCTTGGACCTCTCCCCGAATCCGATTCGACCGGCGATCTTGCGCGATTCCGCGGATTGCTCGAACGGTTGCGCTCATTGCCGCAGCACAGCAGCACTGATCCCACGCAGGCGCAGGAGCGCAGCCGGATTTGGAGCCAGATTCGTCCGGAATGGCAGAAGCTGCTGCAAACCTCAGGACCGGTGAAGCAGCTCGTTCAACGCGCGCTCGAGCACATCAACGGACGCGCAGGCGAGCCGCAAAGCTTCGATCTTCTTCATCTTCTTTTAGAGCTTCAGGTTTATCGCCTCGCGCATTGGCGGGTTTCCGGCGAGGAGATCAACTACCGGCGCTTCTTCGATATCAACGACCTCGTCGGGCTCCGCATGGAAAACCCGCGCGTCTTTGCGGCTACCCATCGCATGCTCCGGCGCTTGATCGCAGAACGAATGATTACGGGCGTGCGCATCGATCACTGCGACGGCATGCTGAATCCACGGCAGTACTTGATTCGCCTGCAGTTGCTATATGCAGCTGCGCGGGTGAATGGTCCAGAGCCGGCTGTGCCGCTCGCCGAGAACGGCATCTCGCTGGAAATCCAGCAGGTCTTTTCCCAGAACGACTGGATGTACCGCAAGCATCCTTTATATGCGGTCGTCGAGAAGATTCTGGAACCTGGAGAGGAGCTGCCGGACGAGTGGCCGGTCGATGGCACCAGCGGCTACGACTTCACGAATCAGGTGAACGGACTGTTCATCGACCAGAGCAACGAGCGCGCGTTTGATCGAATCTATCTGCGCTTTGTCGGACAGGTCGCCGATGTCGATACGCTGATCTACCAAAGCAAGAAGCTGATCATGCACAACGCGCTGTCGAGCGAAGTGAACGTGCTCACGCATCTGCTGGGAGAGCTTTCATCGAGCGACCGGCGCGCTCGCGACTTCACACTGAAAACTTTGCGCGACAGCATTCGCGAGACGATCGCCTGCTTTCCTGTTTATCGCACTTACATCGATGAGCGCGGCGAGTACACCGCGCGAGACAAGCAATACATCGAGTTTGCCATACGCAGGGCCAAGCGTCTCAATCCGGGAATGTCGGATCGGGTCTTCGATTTTCTTCGCGACACGCTGGAACTCAAAGGCGGACGCCTCGACGAGATGATGTACCGGCGCAAGCTGTACTTCGCGCTCAAGTTCCAGCAACTCACCGGGCCGGTGATGGCCAAAGGCCTCGAAGATACAGTCTGCTACGTTTACAACCGCTTCGTTTCAGTCAACGAAGTTGGCAGTTCGCCCAAGCACTTCGGCTTAAGCCCGGCCGAATTCCACGCAGCCAACGTACGACGTGCGGAGCGATGGCCATGTTCGATGCTCGCTACTTCTACGCACGATACCAAGCGCAGTGAAGATGTTCGCGCGCGCTTGAACGTACTTTCCGAGATGCCGAAGCTTTGGTCGGCGTTTGTGATGCGCGCCCGGCGGTTGAACCGCAATAAGAAAGTCACGATCTCTGACGGCCGCGTGGTACCCGATGCCAATGAAGAGTATCTGCTGTATCAAACGTTGATCGGAGTGTGGCCGTGGCCGGGAGCATCGGACGATCGCGAGCAACTGACCGCGCGTGTACAGGAGTACATGACAAAGGCTGTCCATGAAGCTAAGGTCAACCTGAGCTGGATCAACCAAAATCCGGAGTATGTGGATGCATTGCGCAATTTCATTGCTGCAATCCTCACCGACCGCACCCGCGCCAACAGCTTCGCGGCCCTGCTCGACGAATTCGTAAATCCAGTTTCCTATTTTGGGATGATCAACTCGCTCGCGCAGGCTACGCTGAAGATGACCAGCCCGGGCAATCCCGATATCTATCAAGGAACCGAGCTCTGGGATTTCAGTCTCGTCGATCCGGACAACCGGAGGCCTGTGGACTTTGCCCAGCGTAAGGCCATGCTCTCAGAGTTACGCACGCGAGTGGACGCACCGATTCTCGTACAGGAGCTTCTCCAGAATTATCAGGATGGCAGCATTAAGATGTGGATCACGATGAGGGCACTGGAGCTCCGCCGCGAGTATCCACAATTGTTCCAGAAAGGGACTTACGTTCCTCTGGAGAGCACGGAGAAAAATCAACATCTCTGCGCGTTCGCCCGCATCCACGAGGAGCATGGGCGCAAGGAAGCGGTAATCGTCGTCGTGCCGCGCCTCGCCTATACCCTCATGGCAGGCAAAGCGATGCCTCCGCTTGGCGATGCTTGGGGGAACGCCTCGATTACCCTGCCCGAGGGAACAGGAAATGAGTTTCGGAACGTGTTTACCGATCAGAAACTTCAAGCCGCAGATCACAGCTTAGCCTGCCGTGAGCTATTCCACTCCTTGCCGGTCGCCGTTCTGGTCGGGAACTAAGCGAGCATTTGTTGATAGTCATGCTCCCGAACTGCGAACCGTAGTCACTTGGAGAGCCCACCAGCGGCTTTTTAATCCATACCTCCGCGCTGGCGTGGCGCATGATGCGGCAGCGCCTGGGGCATCTCTGAAACGTTCCAAGCCCAAGCCGCCAGAAACGCTGCGCCCTCGTTAATCTCGTCGGGAATGACCTTGTCGAAGGTATCGGTCTGGCTGTGATGAGCTTCGCGATAGTGAGCCGGCTTCTGCACGCAGAAGTACCCAGGCACGCCTTTGTCGATGAATTCCACGTGATCTGATGAGCCGAAGTAGCGCGTGCTCAACGGCTCCAGATCGAAAACTTCCTCGAGAGGCCGGTAAATTTCTTCCATGAGCGAGGCGGTCTCGTACTCATCTTCCAGCGCGATGCTGAATACTCTTCCGGTGCCCGTGTCGTGAATTAGGACGGCATCCATTTTGGGAATCTCAGCCTCGTGATTCTTGACGAACATCTCCGCGCCGACGCCGCCCTGCTCTTCGCCGGTAAACAAAATGAATGTAATCGTCCGCTTTGGCTTCCAGCCGAGCGCGTGCAACGTGCGAGCAGCTTCGAGCACTGCCATCGCGCCGGTGCCGTTGTCGAGCGCGCCCTGGCCCAGGTCCCACGAATCGAGATGGCCGCCAATAATCACGCGCTCATCGGGACGTTCCGTGCCTTTAATCTCAGCCACAGTGATCGACGCCTTGGCCGGGCCAGGACTGAACGTACCCGTGAGACTCAGTTTCATCGAAACCGGACCGGCCTGCAGCAGGCGATATAACAAGCTGTAGTCCTCGTGAGTGACGAAGGCGATTGGAAGTTGCGAGGGTTGATAGCGGCTGAAGCTTCCCATATTGAAAAGGGAGTCGGTCTTTCCGCTGTCCATCAACACGGCTGCGGCGCCCTCATCGGTGGCAGCCTTCATCATCTGTTGCCGCTCCCTGAACCGTGCGCGATTGCCGGGCTGCGCAATGCCGTGGCTCGGCGGAATCACGGCGTCATAGGCATTGTTCGGCACCTCGGACTCGGGCGGAAGCTCCGTGGGCTTGCGCGTAATCAGAATCGCTCCCTTTAGCTTGCCCTTGTATTTATCGAGGTCCTTGGGATCGTCGAGATTCAGAAAAATTACGCTTCCCGAAACAGGACCTTCGGTTGCCTTGCCCCAGCCCACCGAGCGAACCTGCACTGACTTCTGAATGGGGGCGGTGATTTCGGCGGTGTCCTGGCCACGTGTCCAGGCATGCGGAATTTCTGTCGTTTCCAGATGCGCATCTACTCCGTAGTCTTTGAAGCGCTGCAGAGTCCATTCGCTCGCTCGATTCATCTGCGGCGATCCCGTCAGCCTCGCTCCAATCTCGGTGGTCAAGTATTCGAGATTTTTCACCAGTTCAGAGTGTGATTTGACCTCATCCGCGATCTTCTGGTCGGCCTGCTCCATGGCTGAACGATAGGTGCGCCTATCCTCGTCGCTGCGCGTCTGCTGCGAGCTTTCATTCTGGGCGCGAGAGCTTTGAACTACTGCGCATGAGGTGATAGCGAGAAACAGAAGACAACAGAAGAGTCCTGTGCGCGAACGAAAACAATTCATTCATGCTCCGTGGCTGGGATGAAGTGGTGTCCAATAAGGACTGACTAGGGTAGCAGATGCCGCGATGTGATCCGGCAGCCAGAGTGTTAAGAAAAGAAAGCGCAGCCCTTCTTCGCCGAAGTGTTACTTCAAGTCTCGCCAGTTCTGCCCCACGCCGACATCCACCATCAGCGGCACGTTGAATGGGTACACGTTCTGCATGTGTTCGCGGACGAGATCGCGCATAATCTCGATTTCCTTTTCGGGAACTTCGAATACCAGTTCATCGTGAACCTGCAAGGTCATGCGCGAGCGCAGCTTGCGGCGAGTAATTTCGGCGTCGATTTTGATCATGGCGAGCTTGATTACGTCGGCGGCCGTTCCCTGCAGCGGCGTGTTGACCGCGGTGCGCTCGGCGAAGCCACGCATATTGGCGTTCTTGCTGTTGATGTCGGGAATAGGACGGATTCGCCCAAAGAGCGTACGCACGCGTTGCTCCCGGCGAGTCTGTTCGAGCACGCGCTCGATGAATGCGCGCACGCCTTTGTATCGCTCGAAATATGTGTCGATGTACTTCTTAGCCTCTTTCTGCTCGATGCCGAGCTGAGCCGCGAGCCCGAAGGGCGAAATACCATAGACGATGCCGAAGTTCACTGCCTTTGCACGACTGCGATGCTCAGCGGTGATCAGCATGGGAGGCACGCCGAAGACCTCACTCGCCGTAAGCTGATGAATGTCGTCCTCGCGGCGGTAAGCTTCAACTAAGAGCGGGTCTTCGGAAAAATGGGCAAGCAGTCGCAGCTCGATCTGCGAATAGTCGGCGGAAAGCAGAACGTTTCCCGGTTCGGCAATGAATGCGGAGCGAATCTCTCGTCCCAATTCGGTACGAATCGGAATGTTCTGCAAGTTGGGATTGGTCGATGACAGGCGGCCTGTCGCGGTGCCTGCGGGATTGAAGGTCGTGTGTACCCGACCAGTGCGCGCATCGACCAGCGTCGGCAGCGAATCGACGTACGTGGACTTCAGCTTCGAGAGTTGGCGGAAATCGAGCACTTTGCGCGCGATCTCGTGTTCGACCGCAAGATCTTCGAGAACGTCCACAGCCGTCGAAATGGTTTTGCCTTTGCCGTATTTCACCGGCTTGGGCAGGCCCAGTTTGTTAAAGAGAACATCGCCTAGCTGACGGGGGGAATTAACGTTGAACTCCATGCCGGCAATGGCGTGAATCTCTTTCGCGCGCGCATCGCACTGTTTCTCTAGTTCGAAGGACATGCGGCCCAGGGCAGTCGTGTCGATCTTTACTCCCGCAATTTCCATGCGCGCCAATACCGGCATGAGCGGCAGGTCGATCGTGTCGTAAACATTGATAAGGCCGTTTTCCGCTTCGACTTCCTCACGCAGCGTGCGTCCGAGGCGCAGGGTAACGTCGGCAGCTTCCGGCGTGGTGCCTGCAAGCTGCAGATTGAAGCGGCGCAATGCGACTTCCGGGAGCGTATGGCTGCTGTATGTGGGATTCAACAAATACGAGAAAAGCATTACATCGTCGCGCACGCCAGCCAATGTTGCACCTCTACCAGCCAGCAGCCGGAGCGCAGACTTCGAATCGTGTATCGTTTTGGGAATCGATGGGTCTGCAAGCATCTCGTGGATGCTCTTCGAGAGCGCATTATCAATCAATCGAGTGCTTACGGCAGAGTTCTCCTCGGCACAGATAGCGATTTCGATTGGATCGCAGCCCTGCTGCCTGATATTCAGCAGCGGAAGCTCAGGCTCGTCTTCAACGCTCGGCTCGGCAGTTCCTGCATGCGCGGTGGGAGCGCAGATCGCCAGCGCCACTCCGCTCTTCCGAGCATTCTTCAAAAGCTTCTGAAGCTGTTGTTCGCTCGTGAGTTCTCCGTACTCCACCGTAGCCGCGTCGGTCGTCCGGACGAAGTCCTTCAGCAGCGTCGTAAATTCAAGTTCGCTGAAGAGCGCGCGGCACGATTCGTAGTCTGGTTCCTGCGCCCGCATGCTTTCGAGATTCAGGTGTACGGGAACATTGGTATCAATGGTGACCAGCTCTTTGCTGCGCAACACAACATCGCGATTGTTGAGCAGTGACTCGCGGTAGGTCTTGCGCTCAACTTCATCGGCGTGATCAAGCGCATTCTCAACGGAGCCAAAGCGCTTGATCAGCTCAACGGAACCTTTGTCGCCGATTCCTGGCGCGCCCGGGATATTGTCGATTGAATCGCCGCGCAAGGCCATTACGTCAATGACCTGCTGGGGAGGCACGCCGAGGATTTCCTCGACTTTTGCCGCATCACAGATCAGATTGTCCTTCGTCGGATTTAACACGCAGATCTCATTGCCGACGAGCTGCAGCATGTCTTTGTCGCTGGAGACAACATAGACGGGATATCCCGCCGCGACCGCCTTGTGCGCCAGCGTGCCGATCACATCGTCGGCTTCGAATCCGGGTTGTTCCAGAATAGGAATACGATAGGCTTCGAGCGCGCGGCGGATATACGGCAACTGCTGCGCCAAGTCGTGCGGCATCTCCGTACGGTTAGCTTTGTAGCCGCCATAAGCGACTTCCTGGTATGTCTGCGTCTTGCTGTCGAACCGTTTGACCGACGAAATCGCCTTCGCCTGCTCGTCCCGGAACGTTGGCGCGGCAACGTCAAAGACTGCAGCCAGATATTGCGGGCTGAAGTCCGCGCGCAGCTTGTTCAGCATGTTCACAAAGACGAACGTCGCAGCAGTAGGAATGCCCGTGCGCGTTGACATCGGGCGCTGCCGCTGCATGGCGTGGTAAGCGCGAAAGATGAACGACATTGCGTCGATCAGA
>Ga0070740_10001096_pt1 | contig 40727 bp, 37 predicted proteins | sample Coa_R2_FD_67286 | JGI IMG/M metagenome (GOLD analysis project Ga0070740, IMG submission 67286) | Surface soil microbial communities from Centralia Pennsylvania, which are recovering from an underground coalmine fire - Coalmine... | ecosystem: Environmental > Terrestrial > Soil > Unclassified ... | reverse complement strand
CCTCAGCAAAGACTATGAGCGCTTATGCTCCACCAGCGAGACGCTGATCTACCTGGCGATGATCCGTCTCATGCTCCGCAGACTCGCTCGCTTCTGACAGGTTTTCAGACAGTTTCTAATGTGTTGGATGCTTGTCCAGGAAGCTGAAATTGGGCTAGGGGTGAAGGGTTGCCGTTAACAACTGGACGTTCTACAATACACTCGCCACTGGCGCTGTCAGAGTTCCATGCTGTATTGCCTTTCTGGCCTGCTGGTAGACAATCATTGAAGTTCGTGCCTCCCGTGGTATTGAGTTCACAGGAGAAATAGTTATAGGTGGACATATTGTAGATGCTGAAATAGTCGTATCCGTCGTTTTGGTAATTTGACGTGGTCGTGGCATCAATCGTATCGCCGACATGTATACCGCCGGCTAAGGTGATAAATTGCCCATCAAAACCAGGGTCAACGTCCCACCAGGCTGTATTCACTTGTTGACCATTATCCACAGACATATCTATTCCATCCTGTACCAGCACAGCGGGCTGTGTAACATAAAGTGAATCCCCGCCGACGCCTGACCAGATCGCAGTATGAGCACTGGCATTCGCTGTGCTGATTGTAGGTACAGCAAACTCAATCTCAGATTCTCGATAAAGCCCTCGAACCACTGGCCACTCGCTTGCCTCATTTCCAGCCCAAGTAGTGAGACCGCATGCTGAGCCAGGTTGTGGGCAGGTTGGAGTATCAGGTTGTATCGAATCCTGTGTTGACATCTGCGGTCGGTGCATTCGATGAAGTGGATCGGGTTTCGAGTCACATGAACGATGGCGCGCGTGGGACAAGATGGTAGCCCAATGCGTGGGGTTTGCTTCCAGGATGCCGCGTGGAGGGAATCCATATTCTTGCAATTGCGCGTCGGATAACTGCTGGAAATCAACGCTTTGTGGTGGCTGAATACAAGCGGAAGCTGTTGTTTGCTGATTAGTGGCAACTTTGCTTGCAGATCTTCCGTGAGCGGCAACGCCTGAGACGCTCCATGCTTGACTGATTACAATTAATACACTACATGAGACAAGCAAAAAGACCCGACGAGCAAATGAGATGGCGTCATGTGATGTTCGTTGCGAAACTTGCACAGAATACTCCTTCGCGCTTGCTCTACCTCAAAACCACTTATCCTACCTATGACAAACTGCCTCCCCGGTAGGAGGCACGTGCAGTATAGCTGCTTTAAGGGATGAGGTCAAGCTATCCAATTGCCAATAGCTATCTCTTTGCGGGTGCGGAGTCATTTTTATATGTGCGCCAGCATTGCCAGCCGCGCACGAGGAGATAGGCGGCGGCGGGGCCGAGCGCGAGGAAGGCGCGATAGCCATAGATCGGTGCAGCATAGAGCGGCAGGAAAGCGTACAGTGTGAGCGAACCGCCCGCCAGCAGCAGCGCCGCAATCATCAAACGCTCTGCGCTCCCCTCTCCTATGGGAGAGGGGTCGGGGGTGAGGTCTCCAGGTTCCACTCTCCCGCGCACGGGAGAGGGGTTAGGGGTGGGGGCGGCCAGCGCCACAAAAGCAACGGCCCAGGTCGCGTACCAGGGCCAGTACCAACCGCTGGCGATCAGCGCGTAGCCCAGCAGCACCCACGCCCAGCCGCGTAGCATCACTGCCAGCGTTCCCTCCTTGTAGACACGCCAGAGTTGCCAGCACCAGAGCGCCAGGAAGCCAAGCAACCCGATGATTTTCAGCGCGCTCTCGACCATGCTTGCAGCCGTAGCGCGACCGAGGCCAAGCGCCTGCGCCAGTGACCGCAGCGGCCAGGAGACCGCTTCCAGTAGCGAATTATCGAGTTGCTGGGCCGGTGGCGAATAGAGGATCGAGCCGAGCGTCTGCGGACCCGCCCAGTATGGCAGCGCCGTCACCGCGACCACGCCCAGCACCACCGCCGCGCGCCAGAGCACCGCCAGCGCCGCTTGCTTCCAGGAGTCAGGGGTGAGGTTCTCTGGCTCCCCTCTCCTCGCGGGAGAGGGGCTGGGAGTGAGGATATTCTGCGCTCCCCTCTCCCGCGCACGGGGGAGGGGCTGGGGGTGGGGGCTACGCATGAGCGCCTGCCGCACCACAAGCGCCAGATAGAGCGGTAGCAGCGCCAGCAAGACATATTTAATGGAGATCGAGAGGCCGAAGCTGACCAGCGCCGGCCATTCCCAGCCGCGCACCAGACAATAGACGCCGAGCAGCGCGAAGGTCAGCATGATGGCGTCGTTGTGGGCGCTGGCGCAGAACTCCAACAGGCAGAGCGGATTCCAGGCGTAGAGCAGCGTGCCCAGTAGTTGGCGGCGCGGCGCGATGCGACCGAGAATCAGCCAGATCAGCGCGGCGTTGGCAAGATGCGCAGCGAACCCCAGCAGCTTGAAGAGCAGCACATACGTCGCCAGCGCGCCGCCGCACGCCTCCGCCAGCAGCGTCAGTCCGCCGGAGAGCAGCAGCCACGCTGGACCATACACCGAGCGCGTGCCCTGCCAGAAGACCAGCCGCAGAAAAGGGTCCTGCGGGAAGGAGGCGGGGGTGACGATCAGTGGATTGGCGTGGTGCAGCGCGCCGATGCGGCCATAGAGGATATAGCTGAATATGTCGTCTGAGGGCAGCGATGGCAGCAACACGAACGTCAGACCGAGGACGGCTGCGGCTCCGAGCGCCAGCGCCAGATAACGCCGGTCTGCGCCAGGGAAGCGGCGGCAGAGCGGGATTACCAGCGCCGCCGCGCAACTTGCGCCCACCAGCAGCACGGCAAAGAGCGCCAGCGACGGCCAGCCGCGCTCTGGCGGTATGCTGCTATCCACCAGCGAATTGCCGAAGATCAGTCGCGCCGGAGCGAGCAACCAGGGCCACGCCCGCGCCAGCGGCGAGATCGTCTGTGAGACGCCGCCGATGGGCGCGACGGCCACCAGCGCCAGCAGAAACGCCTCGATCACGGCGGCGATGGCGAGCAGCCGCGTGAACGAGGGCGCAGCGGTGGGTTTCGCTGGTGGCATTGTTTTATCTTTGCCGCTCGTGCCGCGCTCGCCGTCCTGGTTGCCCGCTGCGGTGTTGGGCTGCTGCCCGGCCATCGCGTTACCTGCGTTCGCCCTACCAGCCCTGGCCAGAGGGTCCGGTCGGGTTGGAGGGTTGCTGCTGCGGCGCTGGTGGTGACTGTGGTGGTTGTGGCGAGAGCGACGGCCAGCCATTGTCTACACTGCCCATACTATTCATAGTGCCCAGGTTGTTCACGTTGCCCAAGTCCGGCCACTGATCCGGCAGCGAGGTTGGGCCACCCTCCGCCTGCCAGGGCGGCGTATCGCGGCGTAGGCTGCCGGAGGTGGTGAATGGTCCGGCGGCTCCGGCTGGCGGCGCGAACTGCAAGGGATTCGCTGGGTTTCCGGGCGGTGGGGGTGGCGTTGGCGAAAGATCGGGCCATTCCGGCGCAAGCTGCGGTGGCTCCCAGCCACGCGCTGGCTGCTGCGTCCTGGGCGTCTGTGGCGCTTGTTGTGGCGATGATGTTTGTGGCGCGAACGGCTGCGTCTGTGGCCAATCGCTCAACGCGCCGCTGCCCTGCGCGCCGTTCGCCGGTTGCCGCAGGCGTTCGGATGGTGGCGTCATCAGCGGCGGCGGAGGTGGGGTCGGCATAGCGCGCTGTGGCGGTTGTGGTTGCGGCGTCTGCGGCGCGTTTGAGACGTTGAAGGCGGCTGGCGGGGGCGTGACTGGCGTATAGGGCGCGTATGGCGCGGCGTTGCGTGGCGCACCTGTCATTCCCTGCGTACCCTGTATGGGCTGCGCACTGGCAGGTTTTGCCGCCTGCAACCGCAGCCAGACGACGATGGCGAAGGCCAGCATCGTGGCGAATTCCAGCAGGCCCAGCCCCACGCGGTCCAGCGTGCCGACGCTTTGCAGGCCGAGATACTGCGAGAGTGTCGCCGTCGCCGCCAGATAGGCAACGCTCACGACCGGCCAGCGCCAGACGCCCGCGCGCCGGTCGTGCATGGAGGTGAACTCCCAGACCAGCAGCAGGATGAAGGGTTCGAGATAGTAGTACGGCCAGTTAGTTTTGCTGAGCATCGGCACGGCCAGCGCCGCTATCGCCAGCACGGCCCAGGCGTCGCGCCCATACGCGCTGATGTGGAAGTGACGCGCCGCCAGGAACGTGACAATGAGGACAGCGACAATGACGGTGGGCATATCGAGCCTGCGCGCGGCGGCGTCTAGCGTGTGGCGGATGCCGGTGGTGGTGTCGCTGGCGGCGAAGATGCTCCAGATGGAGTTACCACCAATCGCCGCCGAGCCGCGCCAGGTAAGGAACGAATACGTCGTGTCGGCGCGGTCGAAGGCGAAGAAGGGCGCCATAATCACCACGACGACCACCGCCGCAACACCGGCAAACTTGAGCAGCGCGCGCCACTCACCACCGACGATCAGCAGCACACCGAAGGCGATCAGCGGGATTAGCGCGGTGGTGCGCGTCATCAGCGCCAGCCCGGCCAGCAGCCCCGCCAGCGTTTCGCGGCGCTGCTGAAAGGCCATCAGGGCGCCTACCAGCAGGCAGAGCATCATCGGCTGCTCGATGTGATACCACGTGCCGTAGGATTGCCAGGTGAGCGGCGAGAGGACGACCAGCGCGTAGGCCAGGAATTGCTGCGCCTCTGGTATCTCCGGGTAGAGTTGCCGCAGCATGCGCAGCACCAGATAGCCCAGCAGCGGCACAAAGACCATGAACGGGATGGAGACGAAGGTGATGAGTTCGCCATAGTTCTTGTCGAAGCCGACCGTATGCGCCAGCGAGAGCAGCGGCGCCATCAGCGCGATGCTGAGCGGTGGGTTGTAGTTGGGGTAGGCGCCGCTGGCGCGCACAGCGTACATGTGCCACGGATCGCCGCGCAGGATGTAGTCTGCCGAGCGAAAGAAAAAGTTGGTGAGGTCGCTATCGCTGATAACCCGGAGGGAGCGTGTCCCGCGTACAATGGCCTCCCACCCCAGCAGCAGTGATACCACCGTCACCAACGGATATGCCCAGCGCGGCACATGAACCGGCGCGCTGGTTGGGGCGCTTGAATGTATCTGTCTCACAAGCGATATGGCTCCTTTATCGAACGGCCAGCGCTTTGCTTACTGCTGCCTGGTGTTTACTGTGTCTATGGTCTGGCGCAACCCAGTGTGTATCACGCAGTTGTGCCCCATTGCTCTTCAGTGTACGATTCGCTAAGCAGTGTAGCATGCCCTGCCGCTCGTGACTATTCCTGTTGGACCTTCTGCCATCGTTTCCGCTGTTTCTCCTGCTGTTTCTCCTGCTGTTTCTGTCACACTGTCCATAGGCGCAATCTGTGTTCCACTATTTTGGGGGACTTTCAGAAGGCTCGTATCAGCAGATCTACCGGATATCCCCATAGCCCCTTGACAAATCTCTGCGTCCGTCATACAGTGTATGGCATATACTGTATGACAAACAGTACTGAGAGCGAACGCGAACATGCTTGACAATCTTCGTTTGGAGCTGCGCCGTGGCTGCCTGACCATTGCGGTACTGGCGCAGTTGCGGACGGAGCAGTATGGCTATGTGCTGCGCAAGGCGCTGGCCGATCAGGGCATGGAGATTGACGAAAACACGCTTTATCCGCTGCTGCGGCGGCTAGAGAGCCAGGGATTGCTGGTGAGCATCTGGCGCGAAGAAAACAAACGCAACAAACGCTTTTATCGCCTATCGAGCGAAGGTGCGTCGGTGCTGGCGCAGCTCCTGGAGGAGTGGCGGAGCATTGACGCCTCGCTCAATCGCATCATCGGCGCGGCATTGCTCCCAGATGGAGCGCACTGAAACAGCGCATCGCAACCATGAATATCCGCTCATCGTGAGAGGAGATCATCCAATGGAACTGCTCGAACGTTACCTGGTCGCCGTCAGAAGTTTTCTGCCACCGGCGCAACAGGACGACATCGAAGAGGAACTCTCCGCCAACCTGCACGCGCAGATGGAGGACCGCGCCGCCGCGCTTGGCCGTCCGCTGACCGAGAGCGAGCAGGAGGCCATCATCCAGCAGCACGGCCATCCCATGGTCGTTGCTGCGCGCTATCAGGCGCATCAGGGTGGGCTAGTGTTTGGCCGCCAGTTGATCGGTCCGGCGCTGTTTCCAATGTATCTGCGGGTGCTGTGGGTGACGATGGGCGTTTCGGTCGCCATCTATCTGCTCGTGCGCGTGGCGCTGGTGGTCGCTGGCAACGCGATGACGTTCGATGAAATGCTGAACACCGCGCTGGTGCAACTGGTTATCCAGTTTGCCGTCGTGACGGGCATCTTCGCAGTGGCAGACAACTACCTGCCAGCGATGGAATGGGATGCGCGGCGTCCGCCGGTTATGCCCGCCATCTTCCGGCAGGGACAGTTACGACCATACCTGCAAGCCATTGTTGAGATTGCCGTGATCGTCCTCTGCTGTTACGGGTTGTGGCTGCTCTTCACGAGGCCGTCGCTGCTCTTCGGCGCGGCTGCCGATCCCTACCAGCCGGGACCGATCTGGCAGCAGGTCGTGTGGCCGGCGCTGGCGATTGCTTTGGTGAGCATCGCAATGCCAATCATAACGCTTGTGCGTCCGGTGTGGGCGCGGGCGCGTCCGGTGCTGCGCCTGGCGGTGGATGTTGCTGTGCTGGGTGTCCTGGTGTATCTGGCTCTGGGCAGCCAGTGGGTGGTGCTGGCTCACGCAGGGAGCGGTAGCACGAGCGCGCTCACCACCATCAATGCGGTGATGTTCTATAGCCTGCGCGGTCTGGTCATCGGTACCGTAGTCGTCTGCCTGCTCGATGGCTGGAAGTTGCTGCGCCAGACGCGAAAGCGGCCCGCATAAGTTCCTGCCATTCCGTATAGCAACATGCCCCAATCTACAGGTATATGTGGTTGGGGCATGCTTTATATCGTGTATTCGGCCTTTGCCGTGATGCGGTAGCGATGCCGGCTGGCCCAGACGCCCTCGAAGTCTGGCTCATAGAATGTCCCCTCATACTGCATGCCGCTTTTCTGCATGACGTGATCTGAGGCGATGTTCTCGGTTTCGCATTCTGAGATAATCTGTTCGGTTCCCAGCACCGTGAATTCATACTCGAAGGCGGCCCGCAGCGCCTCCGTCATGTAGCCGTGACCCCAGCAGCGTTGATCGAGGGCGTAGCCACAGCCCGGCGTGCCCTCCACGGTGCCGTCACGCTCGCCGCCGATGAAGAGCCAGCCGATGAGTTGCCCACTATCTCGCAGCGTGATCGCCCAGTTGTAGCGGAGCCGTGGAGCGTCGCCCGCCTCCTGCGCAAGTTGCACCATCCAGGCGAACCACCGGCGCCGCTGCTCCTCATCCCAGTTTGCAAAGTGCATGTAGCGCGTGACGGCGGGGTCGGTGACGATGGCGCTGAGCGCCTCCCAATCGTCCGGCGTGAAGTCGCGCAGTATCAGCCGTTCCGTTTCGAGTGTGGGCATCTACGCTCCCCTTTGACTGTGCGAGCGGACGGTTGACAGGGCAAGCGCCCGTATGGTACGCTTGTCTGCAAGAGGGCGAGCGGTCCCTCCCAGCGAAAAAAAGCAGAGTAGCCTCCCGGTGTAAATTGACACCGAAAGGCCGTTAGACTGCGCTAATCCGTTAAGGTCACACCGCAATCCAACTAGATTCCCATGATACGGTATGTATTTGCAGCGGCGCAACTTCGCAATCAGGCGATGCGTCTGCGATACACCGGATGAGATGAAAGGGAAACTGGTGGAGGCGTTCTGGTACGATGGATGGCGCAGGGAAAGGGTATCCGGCGCGATCTATGGCTCGCATCTCACATCTGCAAACGGCACATCCGCAACACGTCAACCGCTTCTCTCGTTTCTTTTTGTCGCGCTTCTGTGCGCGCATCTTGCATCCGTTCCGGCACGCATCACCCCCTCCATCCGCCGCGCAACTGGCGCGGGCGCGCGAACTGCACGCCGAAGCGGTGGCCCGGCGCTGGTTGGCGGGCCGCGCAACTTGGGATGAGATGCTCCGCGCGCAGGCTCAAGTGCAGGCAGTGGGTGGGGCTTCTACGCCATCTATTCCAGTGCCAGTATCTGTGTCATTGCCGCCGCGTCAGTGGCCCGCTGTGTGGGGTGGTCGCGCGGAGGAAGCTACCGAACTGGCACAAGCCTACGGTGTGGTGGCGCAGGAGATAGATCGCCGCTCTGCGCCCTCGGCCAGTGGCGACCGGCTCTTCATCGCCGTAGTGCAGTGGAGCGCCACGGGCGAGCGAGGAGGCTATGCGCCGGGGAGCAAGTGGGTGGTGCGCATCCGGCGGCATCATCCTGAGCAAATCAGTTGCGCCTGTGGTGGCGCGTTGCCACAGGGCAGTGTGTGCGGGCATATCGGCGCGGTGCTGCTGCTGGTGGGATAAGACCTCACCCCGGCCTGCGGCCACCCCTCTCCCACGAGGAGAGGGGACCGTGGGGTGGCGCGTCGTGGCGAGCGGCGACAATCTGGGTGAATGGTAGGCAGAGATAGGAGAGATAGGCAGAGGGAGGCAGAAGGAGGGTAAGCACAGGGCTGCCTCGTGGTGAACAGGCACCAAAAAACGAGAGGGCGAGGACACGGCGGATGTGTCTCTCGCCTTCTGCGCTTGCATCCTGCGGCGCATCCTGCGCGGCATGAAGCTTCTTGCTTACTCATTCCCGGAACGCACTACAACATCGCATGACAGGAACCGCACTACAGCGACGCACTACTCAACGCGCTACAAGAACCGCACTACAGGCTCGTCTAACGGCTCTGGCGCATGAACGCCAGGAATTGTAGCCCCACCATAGCAGCCTGTTCCGCAAGTGTCGTGCCGGATTTCAGGTCTATTGCTGTGAATTTGTCCCGCCTGGCTTTGTACGGTCCTTCACGGCCAGATGCGCTCACAAGATTGCCACGCGCATGCAGCTTAATTTAGTTCAATTTAGTTCATCTCAGGGCCGGCGCCTGCGAGAAAGCGACAGTGAGAACGCTGGTCGCCGGCTTTCTAGTCGTTGCCGCGCCCGGTCAACCGCCTGTTCCAGGTCTTCAAGCATAAAGGGCTTGGGAAGCAACTCGATGGACAACGCCTGGAGCAAGCGTTGGAGGCGCAACCGGCGCGAGAGGTGCGGCACGGCGGACATCAGGATGACGGCATGGCGGCGGCGCAGACGGCGATCACCAAGCATCTCACGCAAGAGGTCTTCGCCAGAGCGTCCCGGCATGCGTTCATCCAGGAGCACGACCAGCGGCGTCACGCTCTCTCGCAGGATGGTCAGCGCCTCGTCACCATTGCTGGCTTCCAGCACCGTATAGGGAATACTCCCCGTATCCGCAGCATCGGCAAAGACCAGGCGGATAGATTCACGTATCTCGTCGTCGTCATCAACGATTAAGAGTGTCACTGGCGGCGGTTTCGCCGCGCCGAGTGCAGCGGTCGTCTCTGTTGGCGGCTCTATATTCATCGGTCGCCAGTCCCTTCTGCGTGAGTTATTCCCGCCTCTGCGCCTCTTCTACACTCCGCTGGTTTGTCTACCATTTCCTATCTCATCATACGCCTAAACGCCTAAACATCTAGACGCATATACGCATGCAGGCAGACTCATAGCCCCCTGCATAGTACAGAAGGATGCTCGCTGCTGTGCGGACCTGTCCCTGCTGGGATTGCAACCCACGCGAGACAGCACGATACAGCACCATACAGCGCGACACGAGCGCGATTGAGGCGTGGAGAGCGGATCGTTCCGCAGAGAGTATACCAGTATTGTTGAGTATGCGCGCATGCAATTTCTAGCATCCACGCCTTTTCCCTAGCCAACATGAGCGCGCCCGGCTCTCATCTGGTCCGCCCTCCTTTGGCGCTCATGCTGGTCCACATGTGGGTTTGCCTGGAATGGTGTATAGTACAACTAAACACAACCGTGGCAGGCGGCAGAGAGGACGGTATCCCTAATGATTGACGAGTTGCGGCGCGCCGTTCAGGAGGCTGAACACCAACCAGAGCCATTGCAGCGCCACATCGCTGAACTGATTGCTCTTGCTATCGAGGAGGCTGAGTGGGATGCTCTTGTCAGCACCCCTGAATCTCAGGATTTCCTTGCTGAACTCGCTGAAGAGGCTCGAATGGAAAATGCAGCGGGAACTACACGAGACCTAGATGAACTTCTTTCATGAAGTCTAAAACAACCGCGCGCTTCCGTTCGCTCTACGGAGCGTTGCCTGCCGATGGTCAGAAACAGGCACGAGAGGCATACCGCTTATTCAAGCAGAATCCTCGGCATGGCAGTTTACAATTCAAGCGAATTAGCGCCAAAGATGCCACACTTTACTCAGTTCGCGTCGGTGCGCACTATCGCGCCATCGGCAGTCTCGACGGCGACACTATCACCTGGACCTGGATTGGCACTCACGAGCAGTACAACACGATTACAAACTCAAAACGCAAGGCTAATCTTCAGCCTTAGCACTGTGTTGTAGTGAAATCACCGATACGCCTCTGCCTGGAGCGCGAAGAGTTCGGCGTAGCGGCCCGCCAGCGCCAGCAAATCGGTATGTGTGCCCTCTTCCAGCACGGAGCCGTTTTCCAGTACGATGATGCGGTTCGCCAGCCGCACCGTGCTGAAGCGGTGTGAGATAAAAATGGCGGATTTGCCCGCCGTCAGCTCGCGGAAACGCGCGAAGACCTCATACTCTGCCTGGGGATCGAGCGAACTGGTTGGCTCGTCCAGAATCAGCAGTTGCGCGTCGCGCATGAAGGCGCGGGCCAGCGCCACCTTCTGCCATTCGCCGCCGGAAAGCTGCTGCCCCTGCTCGAACCACTTGCCTAGCATGCTCTCATACGCGGCGGGCAATTTCTCGATCACCGTATCGGCGCCGCTCTTGGCCGCCGCCGCGCGCACGCCCACCAGATCGTCTATCGCCTCCACCTTGCCGACGCCGATGTTGCGTCCGGCGGTGAGGTAGTACGTGACATAATCCTGGAATATGACACCGATGCGTGCCCGCAACGCTTCCAGATCATACTCCTTGATATCATGCCCGTTGATGAGGATCTGCCCCTCGTCGGGGTCGTAGAGGCGTGTCAGCAGCTTGACGATGGTGGTCTTGCCAGCGCCGTTGCGGCCAACCAGCGCCACCGCCTCGCCCGCATGAATCGTGAAGCTGACATCGTGCAGCGCCTGCCCCTTCGTCTCGCGCCCCGGATAGCTGAAGCTGACATGGCGGAACTCGATCTCCAACCCATCGCCTTCGGGTGTGCGCCCCTCTGGCGGACTGGTGATCTCTGGCGAGTATTCGAGGAACGAAAAGAGCGTATTGATGAAGAGGTTGTTTTCATAGGTGGAGGAGACGCCGGAGAGCAGGCTATCGAAGCTGCCGCCGAGCGAAAGCGCCGCCTGCGTATAGAGCGTCAATCCGCCAAAGTTGATCGCGCCGCGCACCGTCTGCAACGCGATATAGAGATAGATAAAACCGTTGACCAGCGTGCTGCCCTGTTCCCAGCCGAACGAGGCGAGATAGCGCGGCACGATCAGCGCCCGCGCCTCGCGGTAGAAGCGCGTGGCGAGCGAACGATAGAGCTTGATGAAGAAGCCGCCGAGGGTGAAGAGCTTGATCTCCTTGTTGTAGGTATCGGTGGTCAGCAGCGTATTATAGTAGGCCATCTCACGGCGCAGCGGCGACTGGCGACGCATCATCTGATACCCCCACCAGCCGTAGCGCACATCGGCATAGAAGGCGGGCAGCGGCGCGAGCAGCGCCAGCAGCGCAATCCACCAGGCGAGATGCACCAGGATGAAGAGCATCGAGAAGAGTGTGACGACGGTGCGCCCCAGGCCGAAGGTCTGCGAGATCATGTTAATCGGGCGGGTGGAGGCTTCGCGCTGCGCCTGCTGCAACGAGTCGTAGAACTCGGAATCCTCGAAGAAGCGCAGGTCAAGAGTATTGGCCTTCTCCATAACGCGCAACTGCACGGCGTAAGAGGTCTTTTCCTGCAAGAGTTGCTGCACGATGTTGGAGAGTGTGCCCAGCAGGCTATTCAGCGCCTGCACTGCAAACTGCGCAATGACGAGCCAGATGACGATGTTGGTGGTGCCTGCCGCCCCATGTTTGAGGATGGCGTTGAGGACTGCCTGAAAGAGCGAGGCGCTGACGAAGGCGGTCAGCGCCGGCACGATGCCCTGCGCGATGTAGAGCAGCGCCAGCAGCACGGTGAATACTGGCTGAATATCCCAGACAAGTTTGAGGACACGCGGCAGGCTGGCGAAGGCTGTCATCACTTTGGCGAAGGTGAGCCGGTCGCTTTCGCCCGGCTGTCCCCCGCCGCCTCTATTGCCGGTCCGCCGCGCACGGAAGGCCGTGCGGAGCCGCGCCGCTCCCCCTGTGAACGCCATAGATGTTGTATCCCTTCCAGCCGGTGAGGTCTCTTGTGTCAATCTCAGGCATTATCGCGCATGAATCGCCAGCGAAGAATCTGACGGATGGCTAGTCCTGTGCCTGGCCGGATGGGCAGGTAGGTCAGAGGGGCAGGCCAGCTAGCGTTTCTTGTGTCGTAGCAGCCGGTATGATACGATGCGTCTCCAAAGGGGCGTGTGATGGCTCCGAGCATAGCATAAACATATCCAGGCCATATCCAGAGGACGGGATAAGGATAGTAGCGACTGGCAGGGACTTTTTATGAATCTATTTGCGCGCGAGCTACAGGCGGTGTTGGAGCGGCATGGCTACCCCCTGACCATTCTCTATAGCGTGCGGACGCCCGATGGCGCGCGGGCGATTCCGCCTGCCAAAGTGACGCGGCTGGCGCGGGCGCAGATCGAAGAGGTGACGGCGACGCTCAGCGAACGTGAAATCGCAGCGGTGGTACAATCGCTGGCGCTGGATGAGCGCGACGAACACCGGCTGCGCGCCGCGATGGTGGGCGAGGCGGTGCGCCAGTTGCTTAGCGGGCGTGTCTCCGCGATGAGCGCGCACGATGAGGGCGAGCGTGTCGTGCAATTGCTGCTGGATGAGGAGGACGATACCGCTCATCTGCGTAGCGTCGCCCACACTGTGCAACGCAGCATGCTGAGCGCCAACCTGATGGCAGGCGATACCAACGCAACGGTGTCGGCAGCTTTGGAGAGCGCCGCCGAATCCTGTGAACGCGGCGAACTCTGGCTGAGCGTCGCGCTCGCCACACCGGACGCCGAGCGCCGGGACGATCTGCTGCGCATGGCATACTCCGCGCTGACCCGCGCCGCGCAATTCCTCACCTTTGCCCCAACGGTTGCCCAGGGCAGCGCCGCGCTGGACGAGTGGCGCGGCATCGTCGAGAGCGCCCTCGCCACGTTGCGCCAGTCCGGTCGCTACCAGTAAGCCCATTGCCCATTGCCCATTGCTTATCAAACATAATCTATCGAGTCGCAAAGTGATATGGTCATGGTACGAAATAGATTGATTGTCACAGTTGTTAGTGGTATATTTACAGAGCGGCGATACGTAGAGAATTGAATCTGAGGAAGGGAGGATCTATCGGAGAGAAAGGGAAAAAGGAAAGGGTACTTCATACATCAGGGACCGCCATATGTTTCTTTTCCGCTTTTTCTGCTCCCTGCTGTATGTCAATGATCGAAGGCATCAACACAATCGTGTGTTGACCTCTCTGTTTTCCAGTTTTCTTTGAGGAGCTTTCACTCGCTATGCTCGAAATGTTGCGCGCGTCCAGCGCCAAAACCCGCATCGCTCTGACTCTGGTGTTTGTCGTGCTTGCTGCTGCCGTTATTCTTGCCTGTGGCAGTGCTACTGGCACAACAACCACTGGTGGCTCAGGAACGTCTGCACCGACCGCTACCGTCTCTGTTGCCAAGGTTGGTTCAACGATTACGCAGGATAATGTTGCTTGCACACTGGTCTCCGTGCAAAAGATCAGCGGCGATGGTGTCATTAATCCCAAGCCGGGGAATACCTTCATCGTCGTGCATGTCAAGATTGTCAACCACTCCAGCAGCAATTTTGATTACAATGAGGCTGATTTCAACGTTGAGAGCGGATCAGGCAATGTCACTGGATCCGAGATTCCACCTTCTACTTACACAGCGAACAACGAACTCAACTCGGGAACGCTCACCCCTGGTGGCAGTGTTGAAGGGGATATCGTCTTTCAGGTTGGTATCAGCGATCACAAAGCGCGTCTGACCTGGCAGCCGAATGTCTTTGGTGATGTAACGCAGAACGCCTGGCTACTCGGCATCTAATCTTGCCGGTCATATTTCGTAGCCGAGGTGCTGAACATTGCGAAACGCGGCGCTGAGAAACGCTTCCCAGCGCCGCGTTGCTCTATTTGCGGAAGACAAAGTGATAGTGGCAAAAGTTGGCACGGAGGTTGGCACGCGATGTGGTGATACCTGGACGATGGCTGCTACGTCCCGACTAGAGCAGTGGCCATGATGGTATACACCTGCCCTCCCAGCGATGATTGCGCGACATAATACTCTATGTGACGTGAATCGAATTTGGAGATGGAGAGCAGAAGGAGAAAGAGGGCGAGCAGAAATGGCGAATCCACCGAATGGATACGATCAAGATGAGCTGACCCGGCCACCTGGCTACTTTCAGGTGCGCAAACCGATGCGCCCGCCTGCGCCCGCCCGTCCGCCGTCTAGCGATGTTGACTTCAGCCTCTTCTTCGACCCGCGCAACCGCGCCTATCTCGCGCTGGCCGTCTGTGGATTGATCGCGCTGATCGCCTTCTTTGTGCCCTACTTCACCGTCTCAACGGTGACGACCGCCACGCCGACGTTCCTCAACATTCCCCTTGCGCAGTCCACTCCGGCGACGACGACCGGCGCGGACGCCGCCAATGGCTTCGGGCTGCTCTGGCTGGTGCTGCTGGCGGCGCTGGTGGTGATTGTCGTCGCCTCGATTCTGGTGCTAGATACAGGATTGTTGCGCGCGCTGACGCCGATTATTGCGGCCATCGCCTTCGTGGTGTGTGGCCTGCTGGGTTTCGTCGTGCTGATCGTCTCGCTCTTCCGCGCGAACGGCGATATTGCGCAGGCCAACCATATCCTCAACCAGCACAGCGCTGTGCAATATCAGGTGATCCTGGGCCTCGGGCCGGGCTTCTGGCTCTCGCTGCTGGCAATGCTGGCCATTGCGATCATCGGCGGCCTGCGATTGCGCGCGCTGTGGTGAGCTAACACGCTCGGAAAGTGTCACGCCCGTCACAGCCGTTCTCTCTTTCTCGCTGCTATACTGCGAGCCACATTGATTTGTTTGTTTATGTCATGAGCGTGTGGGTAGCAGTAGCGCGCAGATATCCGGAGATATATTGATTTCTGCGCAGAGGGGGAAACGGACATGCCGCTCTTTGGTTCATCATCTCGTGAGCGTGTTCCGGCTGGGCACCGGCTGGGGCGTGACCTGGCGCATCATGAACATGCCGGTTGGCGCAAGCTGGTGCTGATACGCCACGGACAGACCGACTTCAACGTCAAACACCTGCTGCCCGGTCAACTCCCCGGCATCCCCTTGAACGCAGAGGGGCGGAGCGAGGCGCAGTCCACTGCCACGGCGCTGCGCCCGCTGCCACTGACTGCTATCATCGCCTCGCCATTGGAACGCACGATGGAGACGGCTGGGTTTGTCAACGAGGGCAGGGGATTGACCATCCAGCAGGACCGCGACCTGCTCGACACCAACTATGGGCGCTTTAGCGGGCAATCGTATGATGACCTCGACAAGAGCGATAAAGAGTGGCAGCGGTTCACGACGGATCCGCTCCATGCGCCTGCCGGAGTGGAGAGCTTTGCCGCCGTGCAAAAGCGCGCCGTCCGCGCGGCGGAACGCTGGCGGCACGCCAAAGACGCCGGTGAGTGGGTGGCGCTGGTGACGCATGCGGACCTCGTGAAGCTGATCGTCGCGCACTACATCGGCATTCCGCTGGCGCGGGTGCCGCTGGTCAACATGGATAACGCCGCCGCCTCGTTGCTCGCTTTCCATCCCCAACCAGAGCGTCCGCCGACGTTGCTCTGCTTCAACTGGACCTCGCCCGCGCTCTGGCTGGCCGCCGCCGAACACGCATAAGCGCATCAGAATAGAATGGCTGTCTATGAGGGATGAAGTTGGACACGCTCCATCTTCATCCTTCGTCGCATGACGAACGCGCCCCCTAAACCCAGGAGTGCGCCGAGTACCGCATTGCCCAGTGCGGCATAGATCAACGACAAGTGGAACGAGCTATGGGTTAGGATGTCCGTCATAGTAGAGGGCAGCGCATAGCTCGTAAATGCATGAAACCACGATGGCGCCTCGATCGCCAGCACAATCGCCGCTACCTGTTGCAGCGTCAGGTTCACCAGAGCAGCTAAACTTCCCGCAGTGATTCCCCAGGCAAGTTTTCCAGTCTTCTGTGTCGTGTCCTTGCCAGCGTTGTAGAAGAGTGAGAGAGCAGTAAAAGCCAGGCCAAAGTCAATATATGTCCATACTCCAGTGGACCACCCTAACGCATCGAGAAGGCGCAGGATCATGTGTAGCAGAAACGAGAGACAACCTAGACGCAGTGCGCAAATGACAACGATCCTGGTGTCGCCTAGTGATATTCTCAGACTTCCTCCCGACTCCAATAATCTGTCTATATGCCTGTTGTGGCTGCCTCATCATGATACAATGAGGCGTGTTTCCGCCACAACTTCAAGCTGGCTCTCCAATTGTAGCAAAAGAGGCGTGTATGCCCGAAGAGGCTCATGAGACGAACGAAGCAACGACGAACGAGAATGGCCAGATCAGCATTGAAGATTTTCAGAAGGTAGATATTCGCGTCGGGCGCATCCTCTCTGCCGAACCGCTGGCAGGCGCGCGCAAGCCAGCTTATAAGTTACGCATAGACTTCGGACCGGAGATCGGCGTGAAGCAATCCAGCGCGCAGATCACTTTTCACTACACCGCCGAAGAACTGCTGGGGCGGTTGGTGCTGGCCGTCGTCAATTTTCCGCCGCGCCGCATTGCTGGTTTCCGTTCCGAGGTGCTGACGCTTGGCCTGCCCGATGCCGAAGGCCATGTCGTGTTGATTGCGCCCACCAACGAGGTGCCGCTCGGTGGCAGGCTATTTTAGATGATCCAGAAGAGGTAAACTCCCATGTCCAGCAGCTACGAAGCCCGCATCGGCGCGCTCGCCAGCGGACCCACGATTGATCTGCGCAGCGATACCGTGACGCACCCGACCGAGGCGATGCGCGAGGCGATGTATCGCGCCGAGGTTGGCGACGACGTATACGGCGAAGACCCGACGATCAACCGGCTGGAAGAGCTGGCCGCCGAGAAGACCGGCAAAGAAGCGGCGGTCTTCGTTCCCTCCGGCACGATGGGCAACGCCATCGCGCTGCTGACGCATTGCCGGCGCGGTGACGAGATCGTCATGGGCGACCGCTCGCATACCTATCTCTATGAGGTTGGCGGCGCGGCGCGGCTCAACGGCTCGCCAGTGCGTCCGGTGCCGACATTGCCAGATGGCACGCTGGACCGCGCACGGTTGGCGCATTCCTTCTTGGGCGATGACATCCACGAGGCGCGCACGGGGCTGCTCTGCCTGGAGAACACCCACAACATGTGTGGCGGGCGCGTCCTCTCCGCCGCGACCCTGCGCGAACTGGCCGCGCCTGCCCGTGCCCGTGGGCTGCCCGTGCATATGGATGGCGCGCGGCTCTTCAACGCCGCCGTTGCGCTGGGTGTGCCAGCCAGCGAACTTGCTGCCGAGGTGGATAGTGTCCAGTTCTGTCTCTCGAAGGGCCTCAGCGCGCCGGTCGGCTCGATGCTCGCCGGGTCGCGCTCGTTCATCGAGGAGGCGCGGCGCGTGCGCAAGCTGCTCGGTGGCGGCATGCGCCAGGCGGGCATCCTGGCGGCGGCGGGCATCCTGGCGCTGACGGAGATGGTGGAGCGGCTGGCGGAGGACCACGCCAACGCCAAAAAGCTGGCCGAGGGGCTGGCGAACATCCCGGGCATCGCCATCGAGCCGGAGACGGTTGAGACGAACATCCTCTTCTTCGGTATGCGTGGCGCAGATGGCCAGCCGGGCGATGTCGCGCCGCTCGTCACGGCGGCTGCCAGCGGCGGTGTGTTGTGTTCCGGCGGCGACGATGGCCGTATCCGCGCCGTCACTCACTATGGCATCAGCGCCGGTGATATCGAGCGCGCGCTCACCGTCTTTGCAGCGGCGATGAAGGAGGCTGCGGCTGCGCCGGTAGCATAGCCGTATAGCGCAAGGCGCGCTCGTAAGTGGGAAGTTATGCCGAAACCCCAGGAGGTGCGCGGGTGGCAAAGATATTTTTGTCGTACCGCCGTAGCGATAGCCCGGCGATGTGCGACCGCATCTATGCCAGGCTGGTGGAACATTTTGGCAAAGACGCCGTGTTCAAGGATATTGACAGCATCCCGCTCGGCGCGGACTTTGCGCAGTACATCGAGCAGTGCATAGCGCAGTGCGCCGTCATGCTCGTCATCATCGGGCCGAAGTGGCTGTATATCGCCAATGCCGATGGGGTACAGCGTCTAGACGACCCACAGGATTTCGTGCGGATGGAGATCGAAACGGCGTTACGCAGCGGCATTCATGTCATCCCCATCGCCGTGGATGGCGCTGGCATCCCCATTCCTGAACATTTGCCGCCAAGCCTGCGGCCACTCGTTCGACACAATAGCTGGGAAGTTCACCACGACCCCTATTTCGATACGGATATGCAGCGCATCCTGAAGGCATTGGAGCAGTGGGCGCCACCGCTCGTCCCTGGCGGCACGCAGGCTGCGCCCGATGCCATCGCCTGTCCGCGTTGCCGGCAGGTGGATCAAGTACGCAAGGTGAGCGCAGTCGCCAACGATGGTACTCCATTGGCGAGACGAGTTGCTGCGCCGCCGGACCCAGCTACAACCATCCCACGGCCTGAGCAACGAGGGATCCAACCACATGCTCCGCGTGGACTGATACAAGCGCCAGGAGGGCCAGGTTTTACTGTGACACTGACGATCATCATGACCTTCCTTGCTTGCGCAGGTCTGATGGCTGTCTTAACCATCAATGTTCCCTCAAACCAAGGCCAATTGTTTCAGTCTCAGGCGCAGACGTTCTTGGTTAACGTAGCAATCATTTTGCTGATCATATCTTTGCTAGTAGTGATGATAGTTGCATGGGCGATATCCGCACGACGATACGGCGCGAAGGTGAGGCGCCGCTATACTCAGGCGCAGGCTGAGTGGCAGGCAGCAGTTGATGCGAAAACGCCTGCGTGGCAGCGTGCGCTGGGACGCTGGCAGAAGGCGTATTACTGCGCACGCTGCGATAGCGTCTTTATTCCTGGGGAACGCGACTCGCTGACGCCCGCAGATCAGATGAACACGTTACTTTCTCGTCAGTAACGTAGCTAGCGCATCCAGTATCCAGTACAAGGAGTGTGGTCCCTGCCATAGCGCCGTTCACGAGTGGCAATGATATACTATGGCGGACGTGTATCATATCAGTTCTTTGCCGCGCTGCCTGTAACCAGTGCGCTCGCGGTGAACGCTGAAAATTGCGTATTTTCCGTATTTTAGGTAGATGGAGGGACGCGCGATGGCGGTTTGCACACACTGCGGGCGCGAAAGCCGGGGAGACGAACGTTTTTGCATGTCCTGCGGGCAGCCGCTCACCAGTAGCGATGCCGCTCCCGCTGGTTCCGCTGGTGTTGGCGCTGGTGCGCCCGTCTGGCCGGTCACCGCGCAGGATGCCGCTCAACAGGCAGCGCCGGCAGCCAATCAATCTCAGCAAGTTCAACAATCCCAACAACCCCAACAATCCCAGGGAGGCGCCGCTGTGGCAATCGCATCCAGAAGCCGCTTGATCGTGCGCCGGCTGCCCTCGGCGGATGGCGGCACGGCGGATGGTCCCGGCGTAGAAGTTGGTGAGTTCATTCTCGATGGCCGCGATGTCGCGATTGGCCGCGCGCCCTCTTGCGATATTGTGCTGGAAGGCGATCAGTTGGCCTCGCGCCGTCATGCCTTGCTGCGCAGCCGCTCAGATGGCTATACTGTCGTGGACCTGGGCAGCAGCAACGGCACCTACATCAATGATCTCGAAATCCGCGAGGCTGTCTTGCTGCATGAGGGTGATCGCATCAGCATCGGCGGCCACGAGTTGATCTATTCCACGTCCCCTGCCAGCCCGCATGCTTCGCTGGCCGGCGTCAAGCTGGCGGACCCGGAGGCCGCGCCGATGTCGGAGACTGATCCCAACGCCGTCGCCGTGATTGCGGAGACTGCCGAATCTCCAGCCGTCGTTGCCGCCGCTGCTGCTCCTGCCCAGGCTGAATCGCTGCCTGATGATGACGCAGCGTTCCTGGTGACGCCCGCTGATCTGGCCGCCTCTGCCGCCAACGATGAGGCGGTTGCGCTGGATGACGCTGCGCCCATCGCTGAGGTCGTTGCCGTCGAGGAGGCACAGGAAGTTCCTGCTGATGAGAGCAGTGATGCCAGCGCCACAGCAGCCACAGCCGAGCCGGACTTTGCGGCAAGCGGTCTGACAGACGCCGATTTCGAGGCGCTACGCCAGCAATTGGCGCAGGTGAGCGATGCGCTGGCCCGCAAGGCGAGCGCCGAATCGCGCGTCATTGGCCGTCTACGCGGTGCGCTTGAGTCGGCGCGCGATCAGCTGGCGGCGCTGGCCGAGAATGCAGGCACAGCCGCCGATAGCGCGCCCTCCGGCGACGTGAGCAACCTCATCATGATAGCGCGCCAGGCCGCCGAGAATCCGCGCCACCTCGACTATCTGACGGCGCTGGCGGAGCATGCCGGTGAGATTGCCGATGCGTTGGAGGCCGGGCAATCTGCCAGCAACACAAGCGGCGGCGTTTCGGCCTCGGACCTGGATGCTGTGCGCGCGCGGTTGGATGAGGCGCTGGGCTAGCTCCCACCCCTAACCCCTCCCCGTGTGCGGCAGAGGGGAACACGGACGCACCGGGGCCGGCGGGTGAACCCGCGCCTGGCTGGCGTACCGCCGCGAAGTCCGCCTGCGCGGACTCGGAACCGGCACTTCTGATTACCCCCACCTGCGCCCGCTTGCAAGCCAGCGCCGGGACTCCCCTCTCCTCGCGGGAGAGGGGCTGGGGGTGAGGTCTCTCTGGCTCCCCTCTCCCGCGCACGGAGGAGGGGCTGGGGGTGGGGGCATTCTCGCATTTTTTCAAGATAGGGCAGTCATGGCAGACGAACGCATGTGTGATGTCGTGGTGATTGGGGCGGGGCTTGGTGGCCTGCTCTCTGCCGCGCAATTCCTGCGGCGCGGGCAGCGCGTGGTGGTGGTGGAGCGGCTGGCCCATCCGGGTGGGCGCTTCACTGCCAAGACGTTTCGTGGCGCGCAGGTCAGCACTGGCGCCGTTCATATGCTGCCTTTTGGCACCAATGGCGAACTCGCGGCGATGCTGCGCGCGCTCGGTGTGCCTCATCATATCCACGACTCTGAAGTGTTCGCCTCATTCCATGCGCGCGGACGGCAATACGTCTGCCGTTCGGTGCTTCAGCTTGCCGGTGTGCTGGGGCCGCGCCAGTTCGCGGAGTTCGTGCGGCTGGGCTATGCGATGTTGCTGCGCGCGCCACGCCCGGACGAGCGCCAGCAAACCTACCGCGAATGGCTGGATCAACGTATCTCGCGTGCGCGTTCGCCGGAACTCTATGCCTATTTCGAGCGCGTCTGCCATTTCGCCCTCAGCGTGGACCTCGATGATGTCTCCTACCCTGAAATTGTCGAAACGACGAAAAATATGTTTCGCTACGGCGCGCCCGGCATTGTGGAGGGTGGCTGCGCCGCGCTCACCGGCGAGTTGGAGCGCCGCGTGACGGAGAGCGGCGGCGAACTGCTGCTGCAACACGATGTGCTGGCGATCACCTCGGCGAATGGCACGGTAACAGGCGTGCAGGTGCGCGACAAGCAGAGCGGCGCGGAGACCTTCTTGCGCGCGCCGCTGGTCATCAGCAATATCGGTCCCGCCGCCACGCGCCGCTTGACTGCGCAGGCCGCCGTGCCGGTTGCGGTTGGTGGTGAGGATGACGCTATCATGTCAGCACGGCAGGAGTCTGCATCGCTTCCTCTGGATGACCTGCCCCTGGCGCCGTCTGGCAGACGTGAGGCTGGTGGCCTCAAGGTGCATCTGCTCAGCGACGTTTCGGTCATTCCGCATCGCGGCATCATGTACTGCCTGGATACCGAACGCATCGCTGGCATTGTGCAGCCGAGCAATAGCGACCGCCGGCTGGCTCCCCCAGGGAAGCATCTACTCATCACGCATCAATTGATGCGCAGCGACGACGTGAACGCCGAACGTGAGGCGGCGCGCGCCGATCTGCGCCGTCTCTTTGGCGAGGACTTCGGCACGAAGATCACCATTCTGACGATGAGCCAGTATCGCGGTGAGTGGCCGGTCAACCGCTCGGTGCAGGGAGCCGATGTCACGCCGGAGACGGACCTCGCGGGCCTCTATCTGGTGGGTGACGCCGCCAAGCCGTCGGGCTATCTGATGGTGGAGGGTGTGGCGCAGAGCGTCAATGCGTTGCTCGATACCCTGGATAGGCTGGATGCGCCAGCAGGGCTACCATCCCATACGCCACCTAAGCCACCCAAACGCCGCGCCTTCCGCTGGCTGGTCTCGCCGCCCCCACCGCATCCTGGGTCGTAAACTAGCTGCTTATCAAGAGAATGGATCAGGGATTAGAAGGCAGAGGATGTTGCTCAATATGCTCTGGATAAAGAATGGTAAACATATGAAGTAAGTTTGTCTGCTCGTTTTGAATCGTAGTTGCTAATCGTTCTGCCCGTTGCTCGCGTGGCATCTTTGCCAGACGAATCCAGATGGCACCCCAGCTTGGGCGTTGCTCGACCATGATGTGTCACCAGTAGTCCCGATCCAGCGTCAACACAATCGCTTGCTCATCGAGTGCCACCCGGATAATTGTAGGATCGTGTAACCGTCGGTTGATGTCAAGAACGGAGAGTACCTCATGCCCGTCGTCGCGCAAGCGAAGTATAAACGGTTTGGGTACATTGACATCGGCCAGAAACTTCATGAAACCGCCTGAGTTGTATCAGTCGCAGTTGCGATCAAATGGATGGCGTATTCGATGGCAGCGACAATATCCTCGCGTGAAAGGAAGGGATAATCTTCGAGTAGCTCATCAAAGGTGTCACCGCTTGCCAGACTTTCCAGCAGAACTTCGACACTCAGCCGGGTTCCAGCAATCACTGGTTTACCATGCAAAATGGCTGGATTGCTCTCGATCCGCGAAAAGAGCTGGCGTGACTGGTCACCATTGTTCGATTGTTCCAAGTCGTCGTTCATGCCTGATTTCCTCCTCCCTATTGCTGTTTGTTATAGCACTATACCACGTACAGAGACCTATCCATACCCCTGCCATAGCCCGCTATGTACAAGAGCGTATCTGTCGCAATCCTGTCGCAATCTTGTTGAGCAAAAGTATGTCTGCTGCTATTGGACGATGCCCCGCTTTATAATGGCGAAAGAAGTAGCGATAGCGCATGCTGGCATATCCAATAACCAGCGAAACCCAGGATAGCGATGCCCATGACCACCATTCTGCTCGTCGAAGACAAGCTCGATCTCGCCCAGGTGATTGCCCGCGAACTAACGGCGGAGAACTACACCGTCTATCACGCAGGCGATGGGCTGGCGGCGCTCGATACACATGCGCGCGAGCATCCCGACCTGGTGATTCTCGATTGGATGCTGCCGAAACTCGACGGGTTAGAGGTGTTGCGGCGGCTGCGCCAGGCTGCGCCGACGCCGGTTTTGATGCTGACGGCGCGCGGCGAGGAGATGGACCGCGTGGTGGGCTTGGAGGTCGGCGCTGACGATTACCTGACCAAGCCATTCAGCATGCGCGAGCTGGTGGCGCGGGTGCGCGCGCTCCTGCGCCGCGCCGAATTGATTCGCCAGACGCTCGCCGCCGACCGCGACCGTAGCGGCGAGGTGCTGGCGCGCGGCCCGTTGCGGCTGGACCCCGCTGCGCATAGCGCCACACTGGCCGGCGAACCGCTGGACCTCAGCCCCACGGAGTTTGCGCTGCTGCACCTGCTCCTGCGCAGCCCCGGACGCGCCTTCAGCCGCGCCTATCTCTATGATACCGTCTGGCAGGAGACGTATATCGGCGGCGACCGTTCGGTGGATAACGTCGTGTTGCGGCTGCGCAAGAAGCTCGGCCCGCTCGGTGACGAGATCGAGACGGTGTGGAGCATTGGCTATCGCCTGCGACCGGAGAGCCAGAAAGGGGCGGGCGCATGAGATGGTTGATGTTGCTGAACCAATTCGCGCGGCGCTGGCGTTCATTCTGGTTCAGCGTGGGTTCGCGGCGCGCGCTGGCGGAGGCGTTGCTCGGCGCGCTGGGACTTACGGCGCTGCTAGTGGGATTCCTCTGGGTGTCGGGACTATTCCCCATGCAACTCGTCGGCATGCCCTATCTCTATCTGGTCATCCTCCTGTATGGCATCTGCGCCGTCTTCTGGTGTGTCGTGCGCCAGCGCTTTCGTAGCAGCGGACGCTGGCGCTGGCCGCGTGAGGCGCTCGTTGGGCTGGGATTGGGCCTCGCGCCGGGTCTGGTGGCGTTTGGGTTTACGCTCTGGCTCATGCAACAGATCGTGGTCAATGATCCGCGCCGCGAACATGTTCCCCTGGATATTGCGCTAAAAACTGCGCTTGCCGCCGGAGCATTTGCGTTGCTGATGTGCGCGCTGGGCTATTTCTCGCTGCGGCTGGCCGTGCGCTACTGGCAGTTGCGGCGTACACGGCTGCAATGGGAGCTGACCAATGCGCATCTAATGGTGGCGTTGACGGGCGCTGGGTTGATTAGCCTGCTCGCCATCTGGATTGCGCTTAGCTCATCAGGGCAACATCCACAGAATGTGTTGTTGACCGCGCTGTTCATGCTCATCCTGAGTGCGATGGGGATTCTGCTGATCCTGCCGCCGGTCGTCCTCTTTTCGTATTTCTTCGCACGCCGCACCACGCGCCGTATCAAGGCGCTGACGACGGCCACCAGCGCGCTGCGGGTGGGCGACTATTCGGTGCAGGTGCCGGTGGTCGGCCAGGATGAGGTGGCGCAGCTTCAGGCGGACTTCAATGCGATGGCGGCAGAACTGGATCGCGCGGTCCGCGAGCTTCAGGAGGAGCGCGATACGGTGGCGCGTTTGCTGGCGGCGCGGCGCGAACTGATCGCCAGCGTCTCGCATGAGTTGCGCACGCCGGTGGCGACGCTGCGCAGTTACCTGGAATCCACTCGTGTTCACTGGAACGGCGAGCCGCCGGCCACGCTGCGCCAGGATTTAGAGGTGATGGAACACGAAACCGTGCATTTGCAGACGTTGATAGATGACCTGTTCCTGCTGTCACGCGCAGAGGTTGGCCGGCTGGAACTGCATACGGAACCGGCGGATATCGGGGAACTGGCGCGCGGCGTAGTGGCGGCGGTGGCGCCGCTGGCCTGGGAGCAGAGCCGCATCGAAGTGGTGGTCGAGGCATCCGGTGAGTTGCCGCTGGCGTTGGTGGATGGCAGCCGGGTCGAGCAATCGCTACGCAATCTGCTGCATAACGCGGTGCGGCATACCGCGCCCGGTGGCATCGTTGCGGTGGCCGTCGCGCCGGAAGATGACGGCATGCTGGCGGTGCGGGTGCGCGATACCGGCGAGGGCATTGCGCTGGAGGACCTGCCGCACGTCTGGGAACGCTTCTATCGCGGCGCGAACACCCGCAATGCGCCGGGGAACGGCTCCGGCCTGGGGCTGGCGCTGGTCAAGGAGTTGACGGAGGCGATGGGTGGCTCCGTCGCGGTGGAGAGCGAGCCAGGGATGGGCAGTTGCTTCACGCTGCGGTTGCCTGTTGCAGCGAGCAGCAGGGCGCAATTAGAAAAGCCAGCGGCGATGAGTTTGCTGGCGGGCTAGGATTCACTTGTTGGTGGATCGGTATGGGCAAGTGGGTTGAGCCAGCCCAGGAGGCCGCCCCGGCGCGCGCCGAGCAGTTCCCAGGCGCGTGTCAATCCAACGCCATTCACAACCAGAATGATGGTAGCCAGCGAACTAACTGCGTCCGCATCACGCGGATTGTGTATGAGTTGAAGCGCAAAGATGAGTTCAAAGATATACACGACCAGGGCGCCGACGGTAAGTACGAGGTCGCGGGCGATACGCAGCCAGAGGCTATTACCCTTGAAATCGTGACGATGTTGCCAGCGATTTTGCGCAAGACGGAAGCCCAGCGACATGCTGTTTATGCCACCCATCAGCGCGAAAAGAAGCGCGACATAGCCGAGGCCCGAACCAGGCAGCAGGGCAGAGATGGAGATGAAGAAGGCGTTGACCAGCGCCGTAAACGCGCTGGTCGCTACAGCGGTCACCTCGGGAGAAGCGTTCCGCGAAAAAACCTTTTCGGGCGAGATGGAGGTTGCCACGAAGAGCAGGCCGATCAGGGCAGCGCCGCCGCTGGAGGTGGCCAGAAAGAAATTATCGAAGGTCGCTGGAAGCATGAAGGCTTTCCTCTCCAATCGCTTACCATGAGCTATCACTATCAATCAATCGCAACTATTGTAACGTTGGCAGCAACGCTGACCGCTCCATGATACCTCATGCTTATTTATGAGTCGCCGGTGATGGCGTCCCATCCGGCGGGGAAGCGGGTGTTGGGGAAGATGCGCCGCGCCTCATCGAGCAATATCTGCCAGCCATCGTGACGATAGCGGTCCGAGAGGTGAAAGAGAACGAGCCGCTCCACGCCTGCGCGTTGCGCCAGTGTTGCGACCTGGCTGGCCGTCATGTGATGATTTTTGCGCGCCAGCGCCACATCATCGTCGCGGTACTGGCACTCGCAGACGAGCGTATCGCAGCCGCGCAGCGCCGGTATGAGCCGTTCCATTGCCGCCTCATCTAGCAGGAAATCGGTCAGATAGGCCAGCGCATCGCCCGGCGTCTCCACCAAGAGCGCGGCTCGTAGCTCCGCCAGCGGATACTGTTGCCCTTCTATTTCAATTGTCGCCTGTTCTGCTGGCTCTATGCCCACTTCCGGCGCAGCGTCTTTGAGTTGCTTGAGCCAGGGACCGCCGCGCAGCCCCAATGCGGCGAGACGGCTGGTATCTACGTTGAGATGTGGCTTCTCACGAACGATATAGGCCATCGAGGGCGTGAGATGATCCATATGCAGCGCGCTGACGCTGAAATCGGGCGTGTCGAGTACTACGCCATTAAAGGGCTGGACGCCGGCCTCATGAGCGACGGCAAACGCTTCGCTCGCCTCGAAGCGCGTGCTTTCAATGCGCTCCGGCAGGATATCATGGACGAACCAGGAGGCGTGATCGTCTTCGTAGAGATTCCAGAGGAAGCCGCAGAAGCGATGATGCAGGATGCGCGCCGTTTCCGGCGGACCCCAGATACGGTTCGGGCGGTCCGTGCGAGCATAGACGGCGCGGAAGAAGCTATCGAAACCGCTGATGTGGTCCATATGCAGATGCGAGAAGCAGAGATGGTCTATCGCCTGCACCTCGGCAAAGCTGAGCGTTTCTAGCACCGCCTCACCACAATCAAAGAGCAGGCGCGTGATGCGCTGGCCGCTGTTGATGCGCACAAACAGCGCATTGTCGCGTCCCGGCAAGCCCAGTACACGATATTCGATGCCCATAGCACAGTCTCCAAGCAGTATCTCCACATGGCTTTTCGTTTCATCACAGCGGCAGGCGGTTGACTGGCGGTACAATTCCTTATCATCACGCATACACATATGTGTGCGCAAGACGCAAGACGCAAGACGCAAGACGCAAGACGCAAGCGATGGCTGTGAGAAAGAAGTGAGGGATGCGCCCATGCCCAGCATGCGAGTCAACGATATAGAGATGTATTACGAGATTCATGGCGCAGGCGCGCCGCTGGTGCTGATTGGCGGGCTGAACAGCGATCATATGCTGTTTCGGACGTTCATCTCGCCACTGGCGGCGCGCTATCGTGTGATCGTGTTCGATAATCGCGGTGTGGGGCAGAGCGGCAAGCCGGATATTCCGTATACCATCGAGATGATGGCAGATGACACGGCGGGGCTGCTGGCTGCGCTGGGCATCGAACAGGCGCATATCCTGGGCGTCTCGATGGGCGGGCGCATTGCCGTGGCGCTGACGCTTCAGCATCCGCAACTCGTGAAGAGTCTGATCCTCGTTTCGACGGGCGTGAAGCGCCTGAAAGACGAGCCGATGACCTGGGCGCGTCGCCGTGTTGATCTGATGCTGAGGCTACCGTGGATACGCAAAGGAACTCCGTATTACGCCGTCATCCGGCAGCGTGATGCGTCGCGCAACTACGATGCGATGGATAGGCTGAGTGAGATTCATGCGCCAACGCTCATCCTACATGGCAGGCAGGACAAGTCTGCCCTACTTCCGCTGGCTGAGGCAATGCAACAAGGCATCCCTGGCGCGAAGATGCAGACGTTCCCCGGCGGCCATCTCTTCTTCATTTTCCGGCAGCAGCCATTCCTCGCGGCAGTCACCGATTTTCTGGATGCGCTCGATGCGCAAGACAAGCCATCATCGCCACATTCAGCGCCACAAAACGACTGACCTGATTTCGTGTACGACACCCCTCTATGACACCCCTTGCCCTCAACTTGACTGGTAGATGACTCATAGATGCCGTGTTCATCTGCGCCTCACTCATGTATTGTCAGGACGCCAGCGATTCGACCCACCCCGATTGTTCCGGCAACGGGAAGCGGAGGCGCGCTGGTGGATTCTCTGTGGTGTCATGTGTGTTGCGGAGGAGAAACGATGTTTGCTTCGGTTCAAAGTCGGCGTCGGCCCACGCTAAAGGTGCGACGGCTGAGTATGCTGTTCATGCTCGTATTGGCGTTGTCATTGGCGGCGCTGTTTGTCGCGCTTACGCCACTACACGTGGCCCATGCGTCATCAGGGCAAGCGCCGTGGTGGTCCGGTGATTGTGATAATGGGGATCCAACGCCTGACGGATTGACTAGGGGAACGCTCATTACGACCGATCCTACCCTCGGAGTCCAGATTTGTTACCCCTACAATTGGAACGGTCTGCCAAGTGGGCAGAAAAACTATACCGAGCAGACACCACATGGTGTTGCGACGCTCGCAGAATGGCAATGTGTCGAGTTCTCCGCCCGTTATCTTGAACAGGTCCGTAACATGCCGAACGAGGGCGGTGTCAATGGCGCAGGCGTTGCCAACGCGTACTATAACTGGTACAAAGGCACGGTTTCAGGGCTGAGCTTGATTTATGGTGGAACAACCCAGATGTTTCCTTCCCCTGGGGATGTCCTCTCCACCACCAGTGGAGGCGATTCCTCCGGCCATACTGGCGTCGTCAACTATGTCCATATTGACGATGCCGTCAACGGCAATGGCTACGTGATGATCGCCCAGGAAAATACGAGTAGTGGTGGCGCTAATGCCGGGTGGACTCCCGATGGAACGAGCGTCCGCTCAGCCTGGGGAGACAACTCATGGCCCTACACTAAGCTGGTGGTGAGGAACTGGAGCTACTACAACGATGATAGCGGCAGCTCCTATCCGACACAATCAGAAGACAATGTGCAGATTCTACACTTTGGCGCTCCAACCAACAGCAATCCGATCATCTCCACCAAGCTGGTCTATGCAATCGGCACGGATACGCACGGCAATTCACATCTCTACGAGTTCTGGCCGGACTCGAAATTCACCTCGTGGAGCGCGCGCGACCTCAACACCACCACAGGTGAAGCCTCCAACCTCGTTGGCAATCCCAGTGCGGACTGGCTGAAGCAAAGCGGCCAAATCGTGCATGACATCTTCGCCACCGGAACCGATGGGCAAATCCACGAGTTCTATTACATGAACAATGCGTGGACCTACAACGATCTGGCAAAATACAACGGCTCGTACAACCCGACTTTTACCCAATCGCCTTTCGGGTACAGTTATTACGATAGCAGCAACAACCCTCATCATGCGGTGTACGTGGTTGGCACGGATGGGAACCTGTACGAGTATTCCTGGCCGTCGTCTTCGATCTGGGGCATTGCCCTCACAGCGCCTCCGAGCGGGACCACCTTTACTGGTACGCCAACGGCCTATGCCTATGATACTAATGGGGACCAGCTCGTGTATGTCATTACCAGCGATGGCAAGCTGCGCGAGTACAGTAATCCCATTGGTAACACCGGCTCGATGAACCTGATCAATACGTTCTCCTTGCCCAATGGCTATAGTGCCAGCGGCCAGCCGAGCGCGTACTCGTACAGTGACGCTGCCGGTACGCACCACTTCGTCTACGTGAAGGGCAGTAACGGCCAGGTATATGGGTTCTATTACGATCCCTCCACGAGCACTTGGAACTACTCTAGTCCGGCGGCCCTGCTGCCCAGTGGAGTTGTTCCCACTGGCTCACCCAACGTGCATCCCTCGTTTGAGAGCGCGACGCCGATCCAGTTTGGCTTCGTGACCGATTCCGCAGGTAGCGCCTACGAAGTGTATTCCCAGTCGAATACGCCTTCGAGTTGGTCGCATGTAGGCGGTGGCACGGACCCGGACGGCTATAATGTCACTGGCTCGCCGGATGCGCTCACATTCATCTACTCCGGCACAACGACGCATAATGTCTTTGCCAGTGAGGATGACGGTAATATTCACCTCGAATATTACCCCTACACCGTGAATAACAAGACATCTTGGAACTGGACGACGATCACGACCTCCGGGTCGCAATCGTTTGCCGGGGTCTCCTTCACTGGGGCCACGCCCAGCGCCTATGTCGTGCCAGTTGGCGCGTAGCGATCCAGATCATATCTCTCTTCGATCTCTCTAAATAGCGAGACGACGCGCATGAAGCCAATGCGCGCCGTCTCGTCATATCAGGCGTATTGCGTATTGCCACTCTCTAGTCGCTAGAGACCAGCATCCAGCCCGACTCCGGTGGACGCTTCCTCATTTGAGGCTTTTGTTGGATGGGTGTTGATGGCGATCACCGCGACGATGAGCGCGCTGACCGCGAAGATCACGCCGACCGTGAGGGCGCTGACGATGCCCTGCGCCAGAATGCTATGCGCCTGTACCTGCACGCTGGCATGCGCGAGAGGGTGCCGGGCGGCACTGCTGCTGGCTGCGCCGAAGACCGTCACTAGGATGGCCAGCCCCAGCGAGGCGCCGGTCTGCTGCATCGTCTGCTGGATGCCGGAGGCGGCGCCTGCGTCGTCCTGTCCCACGCCGGAGAGAATTACGACGTTCAGCGGCAGGATGCTGCACCCGACGCCGGTGCCAAGCAGCACCATCGGCCCCAAAATATCAGGGAAATAGGCGCTGGCGACCGAGATGCGGCTGAGCCAGAGGATGCCGCCGGCCAGCAGCACCGCGCCCACGATCATGATCGGTTTTGCGCCGAAGCGCGGCAGCAACCGGGGAATCGTGCGCACCGTGGCGAACATTGGCACGGTCATCGGCAGAAACGCCAGGCCAGCGATGATCGGGCTGAAGCCCAGGACATCCTGCAGGAACTGCGTCAGGAAGAAGAAGACGCCGAACATCGTCGCAAAGAAGAGCAGGATGTTGAGGTAGGCGCTGGCGCGGTTGCGGTTGGCGAAGAGGCGCAGCGGCATGATAGGCTGCGCAGTGCGCGCTTCGATGGTCAGGAACAGCGCCAGCAGCGCGGTGGCGGCGACGAATGCCCAGATCGTCAGCGCGTTGCCCCAGCCACTCGACGAGGCGCGGATGAACGCAAAGACCAGCGATGCCATGCCTGCGGTTGCGGTGAGCGCGCCGGCGATATCGAGCCGCCCCGGACGCCGCTCCGGCTCCCGTATGAAGATGGGCGCAAGCAGCATCACGGCGATACCGACCGGCACATTGATGAATAGCACCAGCCGCCAGGAACCCCAGGCGGTGAGCAGCCCGCCCAGCACCAGACCTAGCGAGCCTCCGGCGCTGGCTACCGCCGAATAGATGCTGAGGGCGCCGGTGCGCTTCGGACCCTCCTCAAAGTTGGTGGCGATCAGCGCGAGTGTGCTTGGCGCGGCGAAGGCAGCGCCCACCCCTTGCGCGGCGCGCGTCACAATCAGCATAGCCGCTGAGGTGGCGAATCCGCCGAGCAGCGAGGCCACGGTAAAGAGCAGGATGCCGGCGATGAAGACACGCCGCCGTCCCAGGATGTCCCCAGCGCGTCCACCGAGCAGCAGCAGACCGCCGAAGGTCAGCATGTAGGCATTGAATATCCAGGAGAGGCTGGTCGGCGAGAAGTGGAGGTCGCGCTGGATCTGTGGCAGGGCGATGTTGACCACCGTTGCATCCAGGACAAGCATCAACTGGCAGGTGACGATGACCGCCAATGCAATGCCTGGATGATAGCGGCGCTCTGCCCTGCTGGCGAAACGATCTACTATTGTCCGCAGTATCCGCATTGACCGGGTTGTGGTCGGAATCGTTGCCATGAAAGTCTCCGTTGTGCGATAATATGGAGGAAACCTCCACATAAATAAGCGGAGCATCACTCCGCTTATGGATATTATACGGAGGAATCCTCCGTTTTGCAACCCCTCTTGGGGGAATCTGTTGCCGTCTTCTGCAAACTGGGAAAAACCCAGAGAAGTGCGGAATCTGTGGAGGATGGGCGTCAATGGAGACGCAAAGAGCGAGCATATGAAGACAACTGAAAACGAGATGCCAACGACGGAGCCGCGACAGATGCGCGCCGACGCGCGACGTAATTATGAGCGGCTGCTAGCTGCGGCCAATGCCGCATTTGCGGAGCATGGGCCGCATATCTGCCTGGATGACATTGCCAGGAGCGCAGAGGTAGGGATAGGGACGCTCTACCGGCACTTTCCCAATCGCCAGGCGTTGCTGGCGGCGGTCTATCGTGGCCGCATCGAGAACTTGAGCGCGGAGGCTGAGGAACTGCTCAACGCGCCGTCTCCTGGCGATGCGCTGGCATCCTGGCTGCGCAGTGTCCTCGTCCATAACATCACGCAGCGTGGACTCAAGGAAGCCCTTATGGTAGTCGAGGGAACTGATGGCACTGCGGCGATTACTGAATGCAAGATGCGGCTGCATGCGGCTGGTGGCGCGTTGCTGGTTCGCGCGCAGGAGGCGGGGGAGATACGCGTAGGGCTAACAATTTCAGAGGTGTTGCGGCTGGTGCATGGAATCGCGATGGTGACGGATAACACCCCGGACGGCCCTGAACAGGCTAATCGTATGCTGGAGGTGGTGATAGCTGGCCTGCGACAGCAGAACGCTGAGGCAGGGGCGTAGACCGATTACCGGAAACGCGCGCCACCTTCGGAATGGGGGAGGAGTAATCCATCGCACCAGCTAACCCTCGTACATTTACAATACGCAGCGGTGCCAGATCAAACCATTGGCGGCGCGTAGTTGACTACTGGCTGTGATGCCGGTGATGGCCATGCAGTTCGTGCGCTCGTTCGCGCATGCGGTCGTGGATGTTCTGCTTTCCCTCAGACGACACGGCGCCGACAGGGCAATTGGCCTCGCCCGGCAAATTGTAGGCGTTGCCGAGCGTTTGCAAGATGGTCAGCAGTTGGCGGCGTTGCGCGGCATCGAGCGGCGCAAAGAAGCGCTCGCTGACCGTGTTCATCGTCTGCTCGATCTCTTCGATCTGCTCCTTGCCCTGCGGCGTCAATTCCAGCCGGATAGCGCGGCGGTCGGTCGCATCGCGGCGGCGCACCAGCAATCCTTCGCGCTCCAAGCCATCCACGATGGTCGTGATATTGCGCGGCGTGACGCCCAGCTCCTCAGCAATATCAATCATGCGCAGATAGCCTTCGCGGTTTCCCACATGCAAGCCATGTTCCGCCACCGTCTTTAACACCATGACGCGCGGAATCGAAAGCCGCTGATTGCTGAACCAGAACTGGCCCCAGCGCATGAACTGGTGGGACACCATCTTAAACGCCTCGGAGAGTTCGACGCCGCTCGGCGTCTGTTCTTCCTGGGCCGGCTCCTCATCGTGAGATCTGGTCTGCTCTGGCACTACCTCTGGTGCTGCTGTGGATGCTGACAGTGCATCCTGTTGATCTAGCGTTGATCGTGACTGTGATCTTGACATGGTGGCACATCCTAGTGTACATACTGTATGTGTTCACTATGTAGCTATCCACTTTGTATGTCGGGTTAATGAATAGTCACACAGAAAAGGATACCACATGGCACACCATTTTGCCATCCTGGCCGAGGGCTTAGAGAAGCGCTTTGGCCAGACACAAGCCTTACGCGGCCTCGATCTGGCCGCTGAAGAGGGGACCGTTCTCGGCGTCCTGGGGCCGAATGGCGCGGGCAAGACCACCGCCGTTCGCATCCTCACCACGCTCTTGCAGCCGGATGCCGGCCATGCCGAGGTCGCTGGCCTCGATGTTGTGCGGCATCCCAACCAGTTGCGCGCGCTCATTGGGTTGACCGGCCAGTATGCGGCGGTGGACGAATATCTAACGGGGCGCGAAAACCTGGAGATGTTCGGACGGCTCTATCACCTGCCGAAGAAATGGGCACGCCAGCGTGCCGATGAGCTAATCGAGCGTTTCGATCTGGTGGATGCTGCCAACCGCACGCTCAAGACGTATTCCGGTGGCATGCGCCGCCGGTTGGACCTGGCCGCCAGCCTGATCGTCTCGCCGCCGGTGCTGTTTCTGGATGAGCCGACCACCGGCCTCGATCCACGCAGCCGCATCGGCATGTGGGACATCATCGCTGGGTTGGTGTCCGATGGCACGACGGTGTTGCTGACCACGCAATATCTGGAAGAGGCCGACCAGCTTGCCAACCAGATTGTCGTTGTGGATGGTGGCCGTGTGATCGCCAAAGGCACCGCCGATGAGTTGAAGACGCAGATCGGCGGCGAGCGGCTGGATGTGACGCTGGCGCGCGGCAGCGATATCAACGCCGCCCTGCGCACGCTCGGCGCCTATAGCGATGGCGAGCCACGAGTGGAGGTTGAGCGTCGCTTCATCAGCCTGCCGATTGCCAACGGCGCGCGCCAGTTGCCCGCTGTCGTTCGTGATCTCGATGCCGCCGGTGTGCGGCTGGATGACCTGAACCTGCGCCGCCCCACACTCGATGATGTCTTCCTGACGCTAACCGGCCATGTTGCTGAGGCTTCTGCCGGTGATGAGATGAACAACGCCGCTCGTTCAGAGCGCTCGAAAGAGAAAGAAGAGGTGACGGCATGAGCGTCGCAACCAATCTCCCGGCGGCCCTGCCGCGCACCGGCGCCACGCCGCCGCGACGCAGCCGTCTCTACTGGACGCTCTCAGATGCCTGGATACTGGCGAAGCGCAATCTGCTCCGCATCCCGCGCATCCCTGAAGAGCTGGTGTTCTCGACGATTCAGCCGATTATGTTTGTTGTCCTGTTTCGCTATGTCTTCGGCGGCGCCATCGCCATCAAGGGCACCTCATATGTGAACTTCCTGATGGCGGGCATCTTCGTGCAGACCGTAGCGTTTGGCTCGGTCTCCACCGGCATCGGCCTGGCTGCTGACCTGCAAAAGGGCATCGTGGATCGTTTCCGTTCGCTGCCGATGTCGCGTTCCGCCGTGTTGACAGGGCGCACGATAGCTGATCTGGTGCGTAACGCCTTTGTCGTGCTGGTGATGCTGGTGGTTGGCCTAATCGTCGGCTTCCGCCCAGAAGGCAGCGCGCTTGGCTGGATTGCTGGCATTGGCTTGCTGCTGCTCTTTGGTTTCGCGCTCTCCTGGGTTGGCGCACCGATTGGCTTGCTGGTGCGCAATGTGGAGGCGGCGCAGTCCGCCGGCTTCATCTGGCTCTTCCCGCTGACCTTCGCCAGCAGCGCCTTCGTGCCGACTGCCTCGATGCCGGGCGTGCTGCAATGGTTTGCCGAGCATCAGCCCGTCACGCTGGTCATCAACGCCGTGCGCTCCTTCATTCTGGGCCAGCCCGTCGGCGCGACCGGCTGGCAGGCGCTCGCCTGGTGTGTGGGTATCCTGCTGGTGTTTATCCCATTCTCGGTCTGGGCCTACGAACGTCGCACCGCCCGCTAAATGAGAATAAAGACGCCGCCTGGAATACTCTTGATATTCCAGGCGGCGTTTTGTTGTGCGCCAATCATCCGCCGTGTCAACTGCCAATTCCAATCACCAGAGCTGGCGGAACTGTGGGCGCGCAGGCAATCGCTGGATGAGCGCGCGCTTCCAGGTGGCGCGCATCTCCGCGCCAGCCAGCCAGAGGGCCAGTACGATGCCTGCGGTGATCCAGATGATCCAGGCAAGCCAGGGAATAGACCCCGGACCCTCCGCCTGCGCCAGCATGGTGAGCAGCGGAAAGCTATGCGCAAGAGTGGCAAAGAATGAGGTGCGCAGCCCTGGATTGATGAACAGGAAGAGCAGCGTGCTGATGGTGCCCAGCAGCGCCGCCAGCAGCGCATCGCTCCAGCGCCAGGTGAAAGGGTGTGCGGCTCGCGCCGCTTGTGTCGCCGCCCGGCGTCGTTCGGCTGCGGCGATGCGCGCCATAACCAGCAGAGTCAGATTCTCCGGCTCGCGCGCCGGTGTCGCATCCTCTCCCAGCGCCGTTTGGATAAGTTCATAGAACGCCAGATCATGCTGGCAATGGTCGCAGGTATCGAGATGTGTTTCGAGCAAGGAGAAGCGACGCTGATCCAGCCGCCCATCTATATAGAGTTGTAGGTCTTTCTGGGCACGGTCGCAATTCATCACTCACTCCCCTGCTGCGCTGGTTGCTCCAGCTTTTCCCGGCTGCCTTTGCCGCGATCTAGCATGCCGCGTAGGCTCGCCTCGATGCCAGCGCGCACACCGCCGGCGCGGGCGATACCTTCGTCGCGAACGCGCTCCAGGTCTTCCAGCCGCTCTTTGAGGAGCGCCCGCGCGCGGAAGAGATGCGTCTTGACGGTGCCGACGGGCATGCGCATGATGTTCGCCATCTCCTCGTAGCTCAATTCTTGCAGGTGGCGGAGGATGAGGACTGCGCGGTATTTCGCTGGCAAATTATTGATCTCGCTGCGCACGGTTTCGCGCATCTGGCGTTCGGCGTCCAGCGCGTGATTTGCGCTGATGGTGCTGGCTGGGCTGTGTTCGCGCGCGGTGGTGGCCGCCAGCTCTGCTCTGGTGGCGGCGTCGCGCCGTTGATGTTCGATCTGTTTCAAGCAGTAGTTGTAGGCGATGCGGTAGAGCCAGGTAGTAAAACGCGCGTCACCACGGAAGGTGCGCAGCCCTTGCCATGCGGAGAGAAACACTTCCTGGGTTGCCTCGGTGGCTTCTTCGCTGTCGTGAAGCATCCGCAGCGCCAGCGCATAAATCTGGCGTTGATGCAGGCGCACCAACAGGCTGAAGGCATCTTGATCGCCAGAGCGCGCGCGTTCGATCAGGGCAAGCTCCTCTGCGGTCGCCCCCTGCTTCTGGTGCGCAGCCAGGTCCAGCCCTGTGAGGGCCGCCTGTTGTGTCTGCTCTGCTGCGCTCATCGAATCGCTGCTCCTCATGCTCCATCCACTGGATGTATCTGTTGGAGCGAAGCGCGGTCCAAAAGGTTTCACGAGTAGTTCTCGCTTAATCCGCCTATTCCACTGAAACAATTGGCGCGGTGCTACACTCAGTACATAAAAGTACAAGGTGTATGGGTGTATCGCGTCTATCTTGCGTCTCTGCGAGGCCGGGCCTCGTCAGTGCGGGCAAATTTCCCCGCTAGCGATAGAACGAATAATACGCCAATCCATATCTCACTGTATAACTGTATCATGCGTTCCGGCTGCTGTCAGAACGCCTATGATGCCGATGATACCATGATCTCTGGAAGAGGATATTCAGTAGCAATGATACCCTCTATCGGTGGCATCGGTTGCCGTAACACGCATACAGTGTGCCGATTTTGCTGATTTGCTGATTTGCTGAGAGCAGGGAGACGAGGGGAACAGCGTGAGTGATCTGGCGGTCGTCGGTTTAGAATGGCTGGGCGGTGTCACCGTTTTTCTGGCCTTCATTCTCTTCCTGCGTTATCTCGAACACCGCGAGCGCATGAGTATGATCGAGCGTGGCCTCCTCCATCCAGAGACCGGGCAGCGTCCTCACTATCCGCGTGGCTCGGCGCAGTTGCGTGGCGGCCTGATTACCGCAGGAGTCGGCTTCGCGCTCACCGTTGGCCTCTACAACCTGGGCTGGTTGCTGCCTGCGCCACTCACCGCCGCCCCCGGACGCATCGGTCCCTGGCTGTTGCCAGGGCTGATTCCGCTGGCCATCGGCATCGCCCTCATTGCTGGCTATTATCTCTCGCCGCCACACCCAGCATTCCGGCAGGATGAGCAGATCGGGGATGATGAACTGGCCGAGGATGATACGGGAGGGCAGCCAGGACATGCAGGACAGACAGGACAGACAGGTCAGCGGGCGGGCTGGCGTGTTCTTGGCGCGGGCCACAGCGGAGAGGGGAAATCCGGCCCAGGGGGGCAGTCTCATACTGATGCTGATGAGGATGAAGCGTCGTCGCACGGATAGTTTCCGGTCGCCATCGCCTTCTGAGAATCGTATCCCCAACTTTTGGGTGATGCGTGACGCAGTGATAGGTCTGCGCGTTTGAGGATATGTCCCCACGAAGCACGCACAATAACCCACTAACAGGAGGCGTTGTGCATGCAGCGCACGGGGGTAGTACCTGAAGCGATACGGTCTTGACAGTGTGTTCTCTTTGTGAGAAACTCATAAGGCTGCCGCGAGGAAGCGGTACGATGCACAGCCACTAACCATTAGCTGATCTGGGCATCGTTCCTCTCACCAGTACCTTCGATTCGTGATTCTAGTACCTGTGACGCGCGTGTAATGCGATGCGTTAGAAACAGTACGAGCCACCGCGAAGGGCTCTTGTTTCGAGCAAGCGATTTCCCACTGGAAAACGAATTTGAAACAAGTCGCGAAATTGCCTCTTGACACGCGATTAAAGATGTGTTAAGCTCAGGAGGCGCCCTTGAAAAGGGGTGGCGATGCAAGCGGAACTCCAAAGCGAGTACGCTAGCAGGTAGCAGTACCTTGACAACTGAAGAGTGAGAAGCAGTAGCACAGCGTATGCAACGGGAACACAGTGCGATAAGGCACCGTCAAACTCTTGTTTCGGCAAGGGTGAGAACCTGGAGCAAAACCTTTATTTGAGTCGTAGACTCATCAGCAAGTGAACGAGTGTCTTTCCTTTGGGGAAGGCAAGCGATAGAACTTGGATGGCGAGTTTGATCCTGGCTCAGGACAAACGCTGGCGGCGTGCGTAACACATGCAAGTCGAACGGGGGTCAGCTCTTCGGGACTGATTCGAGTGGCGGACGGGTGCGTAACACGTGGATAACCTGCCCAGAGGTGGGGGATACCCGGTAGAAATACCGGCTAAGACCGCATGAGGTGGCCTGCGGAGGCGCGGGTCAAGAAAGGCCTATGGCAACATAGGACGCCTTTGGAGGGGTCTGCGGGCGATTAGCTAGTTGGTGGGGTAAGGGCCTACCAAGGCGACGATCGCTAGCTGGTCTGAGAGGATGATCAGCCACACTGGGATTGAGAACGGCCCAGACTCCTACGGGGGGCAGCAGTGAGGAATCTTCGTCAATGGGCGCAAGCCTGAACGAGCAACGCCGCGTGTGGGATGGAGGCCTTCGGGTTGTAAACCACTTTTCTCGAGAGCGAGTATACGGACGGTACTCGAGGAAGAAGTCTCGGCTAACTACGTGCCAGCAGCCGCGGTAATACGTAGGAGACGAGCGTTGTCCGGAGTTACTGGGCGTAAAGGGGGCGCAGGCGGCGCGTCGCGTGGGGGGTGAAATCTCCTGGCTTAACTGGGAGGGGGCCTTCCAAACGGGCGTGCTTGAGGCGTGGAGAGGGACGTGGAATTCCGGGTGGAGCGGTGAAATGCGTAGAGATCCGGAGGAACACCGACGGCGTAGGCAGCGTCCTGGCCACGACCTGACGCTCAGGCCCGAAAGCTGGGGGAGCAAACAGGATTAGATACCCTGGTAGTCCCAGCTGTAAACGATGTCCACCAGGTGCCGGAGGTATCGACCCCTTCGGTGCCGCAGCTAACGTGATGAGTGGACCGCCTGGGGAGTACGGCCGCAAGGTTAAAACTCAAAGGAATTGACGGGGGCCCGCACAAGCAGCGGAGCGTGTGGTTTAATTCGATGCAACGCGCAGAACCTTACCTGGGTTTGACATGGGGCTGCACCATCCGTAATGGGATGTCCCTTCGGGGCGGCTCCACAGGTGCTGCATGGCTGTCGTCAGCTCGTGCCGTGAGGTGTTGGGTTAAGTCCCCTAACGAGCGCAACCCCCGGGGTCCGTTACACGTTGTCGGACCCGACTGCCGCGCGCAACGCGGAGGAAGGTGGGGCTGAAGTCAAGTCAGCACGGCCCTTACGTCCAGGGCGACACACACGCTACAATGGCCGGTACAATGGGTTGCCAAGCCGCGAGGCGGAGCCAATCCCCTAAAGCCGGTCTCAGTTCGGATGGTAGGCTGCAACTCGCCTGCCTGAAGCTGGAGTTGCTAGTAATCGGGGGTCAGCACACCCCGATGAATACGTTCCCGGGCCTTGTACACACCGCCCGTCACACCATGGGAGCCGGCAACACCTGAAGCCGGTGGGCCAACCGGGGTTCGTCCCCGGAGGCAGCTGTCGAGGGTGGGGTTGGTGACTGGGGTGAAGTCGTAACAAGGTAGCCGTACCGGAAGGTGCGGCTGGATCACCTCCTTTCTAGGGAT
>Ga0070740_10001094_pt1 | contig 40802 bp, 36 predicted proteins | sample Coa_R2_FD_67286 | JGI IMG/M metagenome (GOLD analysis project Ga0070740, IMG submission 67286) | Surface soil microbial communities from Centralia Pennsylvania, which are recovering from an underground coalmine fire - Coalmine... | ecosystem: Environmental > Terrestrial > Soil > Unclassified ... | reverse complement strand
CCTGCCCGTCCGTCCCTCGGGGGCGAAGGAGGGCGTGCTCTTGGCCTGGGGGATCACCAACGAGGGCGAGCGGGTGCTGCTCGACGTCTGCCTGGGGATGCGCGGGCCGAGGAGGACTGGACCAGCCTCGGCCGCTCGCTCACCCGCCGCGGCCTCCGCTCGCTGCTGCTCGTGGTTGCCGACGGGGCGCCCGGCCTGGTGAGCGCGATCGAGTAGCTCTGGCCGCGCGCCGATCGTCAGGGCTGCACGGTCCATCGCTTGAGGAGCGTCCTCGCCGAGCTGCCCGAGTGAGAGCGCGAGCGGGTCAGGGTCGCCTGCTGGCGTGCGCTCGACGAGGCTTCCTCGCAGCAGGACGGCGAGCGCCGGCTGCGCGCGCTCGTCGGCGAGCTCGCCGACCAAGGCTACGCCGCCGCGGCCGCCTGCCTTGTCGACGACCTCGAGGCGCTCACCGTCCACGTGCGCTACCCGCTCAAGCACCGACGCGTCTGGCGCTCGACAAACCTGCTCGAGCGCTCGCTCGGCGAGGTCAAGCTGCGGACGAAGGTGATCGGCCGCTTCCCCGGCGAGACCAGCTGCCTCTCCCTCTGCAGGGCGGTCCTCGACCTCGTCATCGCCGGCGCCAACCGCGTCCGCTTCGACAACCTCGACCGCCAGCGGATCCAACGCGGCGCGAGCAAGCAGCAGCGTCGCGACCGAGACGAGGAGGCGATCGCCGCGTAGAATCGCTCGCCGGATCCTAGGCCGACGCGAAGTCGTCACAGCGTTTCGGGGACGTCACCCTCTGCCCGGACCCCTATTACAATTGTTGGCCATTATCGGCTGCAGGACGTCAGAAGACGCTGCCGAGCGGGTTGACACCCGGAGGAAGTCCTAATAGAGTGCAGTATGTGTCTACTGCGTCCAAATAGTGAGCGCTGGAGCCCAAACCGCAGACCGTGTACTGCGCCTCCTGTTGGCAGTGGCGCGCAGCGACAAGCCGCTCAGGATCACGGATCTCAGCCGCGAGACCGGCTTTGACCGGGCCGCCGTCCACCGGCTGATTCAGCCGCTGCTCAAGTACGGGTTCGTCACGCGCGAGCCACATGGCAAGGAGTACGTGCTTGGACCGGGCCTGCTGGGAGTCTGGGCGCTCGGAATGGGCAAGCTGAGCCTGCGCGGTCATGCTCGCCCGATTCTCGAGCGGATCGCGGCCGAGACGTCGGAGACCGTCAGTCTCCATATCCGGGATGACCTTCACCGAGTCTGCATCGACTCGGTCGACGGGACCCACCCGGTCCGGCGGATCATCCCGATCGGTATGCGCGTTCCGCTGTACGCAGGCCCAACGGGCAAAACCTTCCTCGCTTGGTCACAGCCGGCGCTGGTCGAAGCAGCCCTCTCAGCGGCGGAGGCCGATGGACACGACCGGCGCGCAATCGAGCGAGACCTGGAAGAGGCAGTCGCCAAAGGATATCTGGTTCGGGTCGGCGATCGGATCCCGGACGTCGGTGGCCTGTCTGTCCCCGTGTTCGATGGCGGCGGGATCCTGGCAGTCGTGACTACGTCCGGGCCTGCTGCACGGTTCGGGGAGAGCGAGATGGAAGCGGTGGCACCGTTTGTCGTGCGTGAGTGCGAAGAACTCTCGACAGTGCTCGGGCACGTCAAGGAGGCCGCGCCCGTCCTCGCTTGACCCGTCCGGCGGTTGCCAGGTCGACAGACGCATCGAAGCCCAAGCCGAAGATCCGCGCACGAACCCAGTGGAGGTGGAGAGCTGACAATGGCGGCAGGTACCGAGGTTCGGTCAATCACTGCGGAGCCGATCACGCCTGAGGCGTTCGCCCCCTTCGGGATCGTGCTCTCGCCCGACGGCCACGAGCGTCAACCGATCGACCTTTACGCCGGAACGAAGGATGTCTACCGGGCGGGCGCGATCGAGAGCGATCGACCGATGGAGTGGCTTGTGGTGCGCTCGCGGCTGCGGCCGTTCAGGGTCGTCTACCTCGAGCGTCACCTCGAGTTGACCCAGGCATTCATTCCGCTTGGCGGCTCGCCGCTCCTCGTGGTCGTTGCCCGTGCGGATGCACAGGAGGAGAACGGCATTCCAACCCTCGAGGAGCTGCATGCCTTCGTGATCCCGGGTGATACTGGCGCACAGATCCATAGGGGGGTATGGCACGAGCCACCGTACTCGCTGCTCCCCTCATCGGTTTCACTGACAACAAGCCACCGTTCGCTCACCGAGGGCCTCAGCGCAGAACTTGACGAGCACAGTGAAATCAAGCAGGCGGATGTCGAAAAGCGCAACCTGCTCAAGCGGGTTGGCTACGAGGTAGAGATCAGGCTTCCTCAGTGACCCCGATCGCGATCGAGACGACGACCGCCTCGCCACCGATCGGCTCGCGGGCGCGTAAGTTGAAAGGCGATCTCTTCCTGACCGGAAGGGCACAGTTCATCGAGGACGTTGTCGTTCCGCGGATGGCCTTCATGGCTGTTCTTAGGAGCACGTGCGCGCACGCTCGCCTGCGCCGCATCGACACCTCCCTCGCGAGATCACTCCCCTCGGTGCTCGCCGTGGTCACGGGCACCGAAGCAGCTGAGCTCACCGACCCGATACCGCACCGGATGGACCCTGACCGGCTCGGCGGCAAGCGGGTCGAGTTGCGCTGCCTTGCGGTAGAGAAGGTGGTCTACGCCGGTCAGCCGATTGCGGCTGTCATCGCTGAAACTCGTGCGGACGCGGACGCCGCGCTCGAGACGATCAATGTCGACTACGACCCGCTGCCGTTCGTGCTCGACCTCGATGACGCCCTCGCACCTGATGCACCCCGAATCTACGAGGGTTGGGAGAACAACATCTTCCTTACCGCCTCGTTCGTCGAGGGCGACGTTGACGCTGCAATCGCGGGTGCGGAGCACACTCTCGAGGACGAGGTACGCATCCAGCGCTACAGCTCGCAGCCAATCGAAACGCGGGGCTATGTGGCCGAATGGGATCCCCGGACGTCGTCGTACCTCTTGTACGCCACCTCGCAGCATCCCCACCAGCTCCGCTGGCAGATCTCGAAGGCGCTGCGCGTCGAGGAGCACCAGGTCCGCATCGTCGTGCCCTCCCTTGGTGGCGGCTTCGGCCTCAAGCTGGCGGGTCATCCTGAGGAAACCCTCGTCTGCCTGGCGAGCCGCCTGGTCGGTAGACCCGTGAAATGGATCGAGGATCGGAGCGAGTGCCTGCTGATTGGGGCCCGCGAGCAGGTGCACCGGTTCTCCGTCGGCTTCCAGAGCGACGGAAGGATCGTGGGGCTACGCAACCATATCTTCACCAACATCGGCGCGGTCGGACCGGCTTCCGGGTGGGCGATGTCGCTCCTGACCGCGCTCTGCTTTCCGTCCGGCTACAAGATCCCGAACACTGAGATACACGTTTCGGCCGTGACCACGAACAAGGGCACATGGAACGCGTCTCGCGGCTACGGCAAGGAGGCGACGACACTCGTCATCGAGCGCATCGTCGACCTCGTCGCGCGGCATGTGGACCTCGACCCAGCAGAGGTACGCCGGCGCAACTTCATCCGCCGGGACGAGTTCCCCTACCGCACGAACTCGGGGTTGAACATCGACAGCGGCGACTACCACGCGCTGCTCGAGCGCGCACTCGACCTCGCCGACTACGACGCGCTGCGCCGGGAGCAGCGGCGTCTGCGCAACTCCGGCCGCTATCTCGGCGTCGGCCTGGCCTTCGAGCTGACCCCGGAGGCCGCGGACATTCCGGGAGCGCTCGTAGGCGGCTATGACACTGCAACCGTCCGAGTCGACCCGTCCGGCGGCATTATCGTCCTCACCGGCGTCACCAACTCCGGAGGAGGCAACGAGACGGGGATTGCACAGATCGTCGCGAACGAGCTCGGCGTGCAAGTCGACTCGGTGAACGTGGTCCAAGGCGATACCCTCATCTGCCCGTACGGCTTCGGCAACAGCAGTGGCCGCAGCATCGTCACCGGGGGCGGTGCTGCAACGCTTGCCGCGCGGGCAATCCGCGAGAAGCTCGAGCTCGTCGGTGCAGAGCTTCTCGGGGCGACACGCGACGCGATCGTCATGGCCGATGGCACCGTCATGGATAGCGCATCAGGACGATCGTTGCTGCTGAAGGAGGTCGCGTTCGCGATCTACGCGAATGCATTCGGTGTCGCGGGCGTCGTCGAGCCACCGCTCGAGGCGACCCGTGTGTACATGCCAGAAAACATCACGCACGTGCCCGACGAGAAGGGGCGTATCCAGCCATACCCGACCTACTCGAACGCCCTGCATGTCGCTGTAGTCGAGGTGGATGTTGAGACCGGGAAAGTGGACATAAAGCGGCTCGGCTGTGTCCACGACTGTGGGACGATGATCAATCCCACACTCGTCGAGGGGCAGATGCATGGCGCAATGGCGATGGGGGTGGGCGCCGCCCTGTCCGAGAAGATCGTGTATGACGTCGAAGGGCGCCTGCTTGCCGACCGGTTCAAGACGTACCTGATGCCTCGCGCCTCTGACCTGCCGACATTCGAGCTCGTGCACCAGGTCACTCCGAGTCCGTTCACCGTGCTCGGAGCGAAGGGGGCCGGCGAGGCCGGCGTCGGGGGTGCGCAGGCAGCGATCGCAAACGCGGTCGACGACGCGCTTGCCCCGTTGGGTGCGACCGTGCGCGAGTTTCCGCTGAACCCGCCAGCCGTGTTACGGCTGATCCGGCAGGCGACAGCGTGATCAGAAAGCGGTTCGCCTATCACCGCCCGGCGGATGTCACCGAGGTCATCGAGGTGCTCGCAGCCGAGGGCCGGGACGCGTGCGTGCTCGCCGGCGGCACGTTGGTCGTGCCGGAGCTAACGATCGGCAGCGTGCAGCCGACCGCGGTCGTCGATCTCCGCAGCGCGGGTCTCGACACCATCCGGGCCGACGGCGACCACCTGAGGATCGGAGCGACGACCACCTACGCCGACCTTGCCGCATCCGAGGCAGTCGCACAGCGGGCCCCCGTGCTTCAGTCACTGGCGCGCGGGATCACAGGCGGACCACAGATTCGCAACCAGGGGACGATCGGGGGCTCGGCCTGCTACGCGAGCCCATCCTCCGACGTGCCCGCCGCTCTTGTCGCGCTGGACGCACGACTCAGGCTCGTCTCGGTGCGCGGTGAGCGGGAGGTCCCAGCGAAAGAGTTCTTCACGGGTGCCTGTGCGACGTTGCGCGCAGACGACGAGCTGCTTTCAGAGATTGCAGTGGCGTACGGAAGTGCCCAGGTACGGTTCGGCTACTACAAGCTGAAGCTGTGCGAGTCGAGCTGGCCGATCGCAACCGCTGCCTGCGCCGTGACGGTCCGTGCCGACGGCGTCTGCACGGCGGCGCGCCTCGCTCTCGGCGGCGTTGCCGCAATCCCGGTCGTCGTTCCGGTCGAGGACATCCTCGTCGGCACGACGATAGGGGAAACGGAACTCACCGCTGTGGCTGCCCGCGCGGAAGCTGCGGTCGTGACACCCTGGAGCGACGTGCTCGCCGACGGTACGTATCGCCGCGGCGTGGCGGGCGTGGTCGCAAAGCGAGCGCTGAGCCGCACAACCTTGCCGACGCCGCCGTGAGCAATGCCTTGAGCCTGCGCTTGACGCTGAACGGCGAGGAGCGCACCGCGATCGTCGATAGCCGTGCACTGCTCGTTTACGCGATCCGCGACGCCTTCGGGCTCACTGGCACGCACGTGGGCTGTCTAACCGGCGACTGCGGCGCCTGCACGGTCGAGCTTGACGGCCGCATCGTCAAGTCGTGCTTGGTGCTGGCTGCAAGTGCCGACGGCTCCCACGTGACGACGATCGAGGGCTTCGGCGCGGACGGGCTCGACGTCATCCAGGAGGCGTTCTGGGACGAGTACGCGTTCCAGTGCGGCTTCTGCCTGCCGGGCATGCTCTTCGCGACACGCGACCTTCTCGCACGCACACTCGAGCCCACAGAGGCCGAGGTGAGAACCGCTCTCGACGGCAACCTCTGCCGCTGCACGGGCTACAACAACATCGTCGCTGCCGTGCTCGCAGCGGCGAAGCGCCGGCGTGCTGGCTGAATGAAACGTCAAGTGCTCCGGAGAACGGGGCACTTGAGCTCATCCCGGGCGGCGTGAGTAGTGAGGAGCACAAAGTCGGGCGGTCGCCTACGCCAGTTACTCAGGCGCCGACTTCTTTCGATCGATCCCGCTGAAGAAGGCAAGCAACACGGCCCCGAGATCGCTCGGTCGTGTGTGCATCACGTGAATGTCTCCGTTCTCGATGTCCGCCGTCTCGCTACCGGGAACAAGCTTCTGCAGTGACACGGCACGCTGACAGAAGCTGGCCTCGATCGTACCGGTCGACTGGATGAACAGCGTCGGCACCTGCAAGAGTGGCAGCCGTTCCTCGGCTGAGTAGCGTCGAACGGCGCTGAGCGTGCCAGTGGCGCTGATCGCCCTGAGGCCATCCGAGACGTAGTCGTTGATGAAGGCAAGATCATCGTCATCGAGGTTTTCGAACGGCAGGATGATCTGCCGGCTTGTCTGACCGAGGCTGACTTTGCTGTACCAGAGCATCGCTTGGGCGCGCTGGAACAGACGAAGGAGGTGCGATCCGTCCGACTGCAGCACCGGAGCGACAGGGACGCTGTGCCCCCCGAGCTGGTAGACGGGCTGTGGCTGCTGCTCCTCCCGCACCTGCCTGCGTTCCTCGGCCGACAAGTAGAGCGGATAGCCGGTCGGAGCGAAGGCCGTGACGCGCTCTGGGTGCAAAACCGCAAGCTCACCCGCGACCACCGCGCCCGTGTGGTGACCCGAGAGGCGGACGTGGTCAATCCCCAGCCCGTCGAGCAACTCCACGCAAACGCCGACGATGTCCGCGACCGTAAACGGGAGAGGCAGTGGATCCGACTCACCGAAACCGGGAAGGTCGACCATGATCGACCGGTAGTGGGGGGCGAGGTATTGACCGAGGCGGTAGTAGATGGCGCCCGTGCGACCTGCCTGATGCATGAACATGACAGCAGGGCCCGTACCCACCTCCCGGTAGTGGATCTGGCCGCTTGAGGTGTCGACGTATCCCTTCTTGATCGCATGCATCACCGAACTCCTCTGAACTCCTCCAGTGCGTCGCGCGGAGATAGCACGGTTTCACGTGCCCTGAACGTGCAGACCGTACCCCCGCGGACCTCCGGCACGCTACTCGTTGATCGTGGCGGGTTGGATGTCTTCCTCGATGCTGCGTGCGAACTTCTGCTTGATGTCAGCGTTGTAGTACTTGACGAACAGCCTGCGCGGAACCTCATACGTCGTGGCTGTGCCGTGGAAGCCCTCGTTCGGCTTGTGATAGATGTAAGTCCCGGGGAGCAGCTTGACGAACGTCTCGGTTTCGCCGACGTAGTCCCAGCCCTCACCTTCGATGCAGTACGCCTCCTCGATGTCCGGGTGCACCCACTTGCGACCGCCGAGGAACTGGGTGAAGCCGGTGGCGAATTGGTAGGTGATCAGACAGTTGGCGACATGGTCCGTGCGCAGCGTCTTCTCCGACCAGACCGGGCCGCGCTCGGACTGCTCCCATGCCGGCTCGTCGAGCTCGACATTGGCGATGAAGACCGGGTCCGGAGAACCCTTCTCGCCGTTGCCGCCCGTGATCACGAAGCGGGTCACCGTGCTCTCGACCTCGATGTCGCCGAACGTACGACCGGCCGGCCGGTACCAGTAGCTCAGCCGGTTGCAGGCCGTGCCGCCCATGGTGAGGCTGCCTTCGATCACGATGCTGTCGCTGAATGCGCTGCTCACCCCGCCCTTCTGTTTGAACCCGCCGTCGTACCGAACGAGGGCAGCGGTCGCGCCGGTGTCGGGATCCTTAGCCAACACCTTGACCCAGGCCCGTCCCTCGGAGTTCGGCACATCGAGGGGCGCCCACTTGTAGAGCGGCGAGTAAGTGTGGTGGTACGGAACGACCTTCAACCTGCTCCTTTCGTCGTGAGCGATGACTCCTTTTGGGCACTATGTGAGCATAGTGAGCGGATAGTGAACTGTAAAGGCGCGCCGGCCGGACTGTCAACCGCATCGCTCCCCGATCCAGTCGGCGGCTCTCTCCGCGATCATGATCGTGGTCGCGTTTGGGTTGGCCCGGATGTTCGTCGGCATCACGGACGCGTCGACGACGCGCAACCGATCGATCCCGTGGACGCGCAACTGCGGGTCGACAACCGCTTCCGGATCGCCGACAGGCCCCATCTTGCAGGTGCCGACGACGTGGTACCCGGTGCGGACGTGCAGGCGCAGCCACTCGTCCAGCCGCTCGTCCGACTCGATCACCTCCGCCGGCGGGTCGACCAAGTCGGCGACGTACGCCGCGAGTGGGCCGCGCTGCACCAGCTCGAGGACGAAGCGCAGCCCGGCGACCATCCGCCCGCGGTCGGAGGCGTCGGCGAGGAGTTCGTACTCGAGCAGCGGCTGCGCGTACGGATCGGCGGCGGCCAGCGTGAGCCTACCGTGTCCGACGACGCCCTCAAGAAGACAGTTGAGCAAGATCACGTCGACGGGCGCCTCGTCCTCTACGAGCGGCATCGACACCGGGTACAACTGCGCGCGCATGTCGTTCCGGATGCTCGAGGCGGGCGTCGTGTAGCGGAGCGCGAGCCGGGGAGCGACCGGCGAGACATCCAGCCGGACCGCCGAGCGAAGGACGATTCGAACGAGCGGGTGGTCGCTCAACCGCCTACCGACACCTGGCAGGTCGCGCACGACCGACAGTCCAAGTGCCTCCAGATCTCCGGCGGGACCGAGACCCGACAAGAGCAGCAGCTGGGGCGAGCCGATCGCGCCCGCGCTCACGACGATCTCGCCCGCTTCAGTCGACTGTCGTTCCCCGCCGCGCACGAGTTCGACGCCGACGGCCCTGCCCCCGTCGAACACGAGGCGCTCGACGTACGTTTCGCCCCATACCTCCAGGTTCGAGCGCTCCCGCGCGCTTGCGAGGTAGCGCCGGGCGGTGCTGCTCCTTATGCCGTCCGTCGAGTTCACCGGGAGCACGCCGACGCCCGTCGTGTCGGGCGCATTCAGGTCCGGGTCCCACGGCAGGCCGGCATCGCGACAGGCCTGAACGAAGGCGCGCTGGTACGGCTCCAGGTTGTCCGGGTTCGGCCGCCAAACATTCATTGGACCGGCCGCACCGTGGTAGGCGTCGTCGCCGAAGTCGAGATCGCACTCGAGCCGCTTGAACACCGGGAGCACGTCGGCGTAGCTCCAGCCGTTGTTGCCGAGCGCCGCCCAGCCGTCGTAGTCCTCAGGAAGCCCGCGTCGGAAGATCGGGCCGTTGATCGAGGTCGAGCCCCCGACGACGCGGCCGCGCGGCACAAAGATCGGGTCCGGTTGCCAGCTGTTCGCCCTGCCATAGGTGTCCCACGTGTAGGGGTGGCCTGGAAGGACGGCGCTCATGTCGGCCACCTGGGCGAGCGGCCTGGGTAGTAGCTCGAGATCCGGATAGTCAGGCCCTGCCTCGAGGAGCAGCACCGACCGGGTTGGATCCTCGCTCAGCCGGGCAGCCAGCACGCATCCGGCTGCGCCGGCACCGACGATCAGCACGTCAGGCACTGCGGCCTCCTCCACCTATACTCGTGGGCGTCGGCGCGCGTCCCCAGCCGATGCCTGAACGTCCCAAGCGCGTTCTTGCGGGGGATCCTCTGCCGCGGGGCAGGGTTGATAGCGAGTCGACGAGGCTCCGGCCGATGCGTGCGACGACGGAGGGCACGGAGGACGGGAGCTGGTCATACTCGGCATCGACGATGAACTCCGCCCACGGCCGAGCGACCGCCGCCAGGATCTCGCTCCCCTGGCTCTTCGAGCTGGTCACGCAGTCCGCACGAGTGTTGACACCGACAAGCGTTGACAGTCGCAGATCTCGCTCGTAAAGTCCACTATGTGTCCACGATATCCAAATAGTGACCGCTTTGCCCTTCGCGCTCACGCTGATAGAGCCTAGAGAGCCTAGGGAGCCGACCAGATGATCGTCTACCTGCTCGGCCGGCTCGCCCGGGGCGTGCTCACGGTGCTCGGCGTCGTGACGATCGCCTTTGCGATCCTACGGCTGAACGGCAGCCCCGCCGTCGCGATGATCCCGACGGCGACGGTCAGCCAGATCGCCGCGCTCAACCATGCGCTCGGCTTCGACGGCTCGCTGCCGTCGCAGTACTGGCGCTACCTCGGCGGTCTGGTCCACCTCGACGTGGGCAAGTCGCTCCAAAACCCGGCTGCCTCCGCGTTGAGTGTCGTTTTCGGCCGGCTCGGCGCTACGCTCGAGTTGACGCTCTGCTCACTCGGGCTCGGCCTCGGGCTCGGCTTCCTGATCGCGCTCGTCCTCCAGATCACCGGCAGCCAGCGCTTGCGCAACACGATGATCTGGGTCGGCGTCACGCGGCAAGCCATGCCAACCTTCCTCTTCGGGGTTCTCCTCGTTCTGATCTTCTCCGTGAAGCTCGGCTGGCTGCCCTCGATCGGCCGAGGCGGCTGGCGGCACCTGCTGCTACCGACGTTAACCCTCGCCAGCTTCGAAGTCACGCTGTACATGCGACTGATCGACGCGGCGCTTAGCGAGCAGCGCGAGCTCGACTACGTTCGTACCGCCCGGGCCAAGGGGTTGCGCGGCGGTACGGTGCTGTTGCGTCACATGCTCCCCAACGCTCTGTTGCCGGTGCTGACGATCGCAGGTCTCAACTTCGGAGCGTTGCTCGGTGGGGCGGTGATCGTGGAGAACGTCTTCAACTGGCCGGGAGTCGGACAGCTGTTGATCCAGTCAGTCGAGATGCGCGACTACCCCGTGGTGCAGGCGACCCTTCTTGTCGTCTCCGTCATGTTCGTCACGGTGAACATCGTGATCGACCTCCTCTACGCCGCGCTCGATCCGCGCGTCAGGCTGCGATGAGTGCCCCCCTCAGCACGCCCTCGAACATTGCCGTCGCTTCCAATCGAGTGCGGGCCGCCACGAGGCGCCGACCGCGGGCGAGTGTGGTGCTTGCGCTGCTCATGCTCGTCGTCACCGGGCTCATGATCGTGATCGTGCCGTTCACCCCGATCTACAGCCCGTACGGCCTCGACCTCGCCCACTCGCTCATGCCACCGTTTACGAGCTGGACGCACCCGCTGGGTACCGATTCGCTCGGCAGGGACATGCTGAGCCGCCTGGCAGTCGCCGGACGCACGTCGATCCTGATCGCAGTTCCGGCTCTCCTGATCAACATGGCCGTCGGGATCATCCTTGGCCTTGTTGCCGGCTATTTCGGAGGGCTCGCCAACACCATGATCATGGGCCTAGCCGATCTGCAGCTCTCGTTTCCAATCATCATCCTACTCGTCATGATCGTGGCCGTCGTTGGTCCAGGCGCGAAGACGCTCGTGATCGTCCTCGGCGTCACGTACTGGGTGCGATACGCGCGCCTGGCACGCGTGATGGCACTCTCACTTCGAGAGCGCGAGTTCGTGCTCGCCGCCCGGACCTTCGGTGGGTCGAGCTTCTGGATCCTCCGCAAGCACATTTTCCCGCAACTGCTGTCATCGCTTGCAATCGTCGGCTCGTTCGATCTCGGCGTGATCATCATCCTCGAAGCGAGTCTCTCGTACCTCGGCCTCGGCATCCAACCGCCGACCCCAAGCTGGGGCCGCATGATCTTCGAAGGCCAGGACTATACAAGCCGCGACATCTGGCTCGTTGTCCTTCCGAGCGTCGCGATCTTTCTCGTGGTGGCGAGCGCGCAGATCCTGAGCCAGCGGTTCACCGGCGAACGCGAGGCGCAGACGTCGGTGCGGACGGTCTGATGTCGACGGCGCCGATCCTGATGGTCAGGGACCTCGTGGTCGACTTCGAGATGCCCGAAGGCCCGGTCCGCGTCATCGACGGCGTCTCGTTTGACGTCTATCCGCACGAGGTGCTCTGCATCGTCGGCGAGTCGAGCTCGGGCAAGAGTGTGACGATGCTCGCCGTGATGGGTCTACTGCCTCGCGCCGGCCGCATCGTCTCGGGACAGATCCTGTTTAAGGGACGTGACCTCCGAGCAGCCCGACCTGCGGAGCTCAGCCGTATGCGCGGCGGCGAACTGGCGATGATCTTCCAAGACCCGATGACCTCGCTGAATCCCGTGATCAGAGTCGGCAAGCAAATCGGCGAGATCATCAGGCAACACAATCGCCGGCTCGACCGCCGTGCGGTCAGGGCCCGGGTCGTCCAGCTCCTCAAGCAGGTCGAGATCCCGAACGCGGAGGCGCGTGTAGCCGCCTACCCGCACGAGTTCTCCGGTGGAATGCGGCAGCGGGCGATGATCGCGATGGCGATGGCGAACGACCCCGATCTCCTGATTGCCGATGAGCCGACGACTGCGCTCGATGTGACCATCCAGGCACAGGTGCTGAACGTGCTGCGGAAGATGCGCGAGAGCCGCGAGTCCGCGCTCGTACTGATCACCCACGACCTCGGCGTGGTCGCCGAGACCGCCGACCGTGTTGTCGTGATGTATTGCGGCCGGGTCATGGAGACAGGCAGCGTCGAGCAGATCTTCAACGATCCACGTCATCCGTACACCGCAGGCTTGATGGCGAGCGTCTTGCGAATCGATGCGCCCGTGGGTGACCTCCACATGATCAAGGGGCAGCCACCGATCGCCACGAAACGCCCATCGGGTTGCCCCTTCCACCCTCGATGTGGCCTGGCGCGGTCGCCCAGGTGTGAGACGGAGGTTCCGGCGCTCCGCTCGATCGGCGAAGGCCACCTGGCCGCCTGCCACTTCGCCGAGGAAACACCCGATTGGATCGCCCGCGAACTGCCGCAGATCCTCGTCCCGCACCTGGAAATCCTCCCGTGACCGTCGTGAGTCCGGACGAAGTCTTGCGCGTCGAGGACTTGCACGTCGAGTTCACTGTCCGCCAGGGAAGAGTCGGTCGGAAGAGGGTCCTCAAGGCCGTCAGCGGGGTCGACCTTGCAATTCACCGTGGCCGTACGCTGGGCCTTGTCGGCGAATCCGGCTGCGGTAAGACAACACTTGTCCGCACCATCTGCGGTCTACAGAAGGCAACGAGCGGGCACGTGTACATCGACGGCCAAGATCTTGGAAGGCTAAGCGGCATCGAGCTTCGTCGCATTCGACCGAAGGTGCAAGTCGTGTTCCAGGATCCGTACAGCTCGCTCAACCCGCGCATGACCGTTGCGGAGCTGATTGCAGAGCCGCTACGAATCAACGGCTGTTACCGCCCAGAGCGCATTGACGAGCTGCTCGAGTTCGTTGGGATGACGCCAGCTGTGAAGGGACGGCTGCCCGCGGCGTTCTCCGGCGGGCAGCGGCAGCGCATCGGCATTGCCCGCGCACTCGCCTTGGATCCCGAGATCCTGATCCTCGATGAGCCAGTCTCTGCCCTCGACGTATCGATCCAAGCTCAGGTGATCACGCTCCTCAAGCGACTGCAGGATGAGCTCGACCTCACCTGCCTTCTCATCGCCCACGACTTGTCCGTGGTCCGTTACATGTCGCACGACATCGCTGTGATGTACCTGGGCAGGATCGTCGAGCGGGGTCCGCGCGACGAGATCTTCGAACGCCCACTGCACCCATACACGCACTCGCTGATGGCTGCCGTGCCGATCCCGAGACCAGAAGGCCGCGAGGAGCGGCGCCGCGTCCACCCCCGCGGCGACGTCCCCGACCCAACGGCGCCGCCCTCCGGTTGCCCCTTCCGGACACGCTGCCCCCGAGCGCAGGCGAGGTGCGCACTCGAGACACCGCCCCTGGTGGCGCAAGAGACGCCGCGGCACGCCGTCGCATGCTGGTTCCCAGGGCCGCCCGGCGACTGGCACCAGCCGCTCGACGAGGCCACCGCGGCGCGCGCGGTCGAGGCCTGAGCGCCGACGCCTAAGCTGGCCGAGGCCCTGGGTATCGAGGCAGGCCGTCGTCGGGGATCGGCTCCCAGGACGCGGCCGAATCGACGAACTGCCGCCACATCGGTCTGATCCCAGGGTCGCCGTCGAGGACGCCGAGACGAAGCACGAGGACATCGTGGTCGATCTCTCGCGCGCTCCAGAGCGGCGAGCCGCAGGTGCCGCAGAAGACGCGCTCGATCCCGTCTCCCGGTCGCCACGCGCGCAGTAGCTCCGCACCCTCCGTCACCGTCACGGAGCTAGGTTCGACAAACGCGGATGCGGACGCGGCTGTGCCGGTGCGCCGCCGGCATTTCGAGCAGTGGCAATAGCCAGCGGCGAGGAGTGGCTTTCCGACCTCGAAGCGCACGCCCCCGCACTGACAGCCGCCGCGCAAAGGGAGCGCGCTCACGAACGGACCTCGAGGCCCATGAATGTGATCATCCGCCGCCACGCGTCCTCACACGCCGCTTCGTGTCCCGGCACGGAACGGTCGAAGAAGGAATGGGGGGCATCCGGGTAGACGACAAGCTCCGCCTCGCCACCCGCCGCGCGCACCGACGCCGTGAACGCCTCGAGGTCACCCGGCGAGATTCCGGGATCGGCGCCGCCGCCAATCACGAGCAGTGGCGCCCGCAGCCGCGGCACGATGTCGGCGACACGGTGCGGGTGGCCATAGAACCCGATGGCGCCGTCGAGTCCTGGGAGCTCGGCTGCAAGCCGCCAGGCGTTGCTGCCGCCGTAGCAGAAGCCGATCGCGAACAGCCGCGTAGCGCCCGTGCCGCGCAGGTGCTCCGCAGCGGCGAGCGAATCCGCGAGCATGCCGCTCGGCGTCGCGCGTTCGAAGTGTGGCATGCACTCGAACGCATCGGTGCGGCGCCCGATCCCAGCGGTGCGCCCGTAGTAGTCGATCGCGATCGCGTCGACGCCGAGTTCCGCGAGACGGAGCGCGAGGTCGCAGTAGTAGGAGTGCAAGCCACGCACGTCGGGCAACACGATCGCCCCCACGCCGGCCGGCACTGACGGCGAGGCCGCGTAGGCCGCGAAGCGGCTTCCCTCGGCAGCCTGTAGCACGAGGTCAACCCCGTGCGCACCTTGCGCGGACAGCCCATGTGCCGGCGGCCGGCTCTGGTCGCTATGACACACGTCGCTGGTAGCCGCCGTGGACCGCGAAGGCCCGTGCGATCTCGCGCCGATCCGCGCCGCCGGCGAGCAGCAGAGTGAGCAGCACGCGCGCCTTAAGGCCGTCGAGTTGTCCTGAGGACACGAGACCACGGTCGAGCAGGTCGAGCTCCGACCCCGACCACCCGGCGTACGTCCGCTGCAGGACGGGACCGGCGCCGGTCCGCGAGCTCAGGACGACTGGCATGGCTGCGAGCGCCTCGGCGAACAAATCGGACTCGGCGATCTTGGCTGGTATGTGACCGCCGCCGAACGCTTCGAGTACGAGACCCGCGTATCCCGATCGCAGAACAGCGTCGAGCAGGCGCCCATCGTCGCCGATGCCCAGTGTCAGCAGCGCCACGGGGCACTCCGACGGCGGGGTGGAACCGGGCCTCAGGGCCTCGCGCCGCGCCGGCACGAGCACGATCCGCGCTTCGCCTTCGGCCACGTAGCCGATCGGCCCGGCGGACGGAGATCGAAACGCGGCGAGGCTCGTCGTGTGCGACTTCTGCACGAGCCGGGCGGCGTGGATCTCGTCATTGAGCACCACGAGTGCTCCGAGGCCTCGTGCGGCGGGTGCTGCCGCTGTCGCGATCGACGCGAGGATGTTGGCAGGGCCGTCCGGGCTCGGCAGGCTGGCATTGCGCATCGCGCCGGTGACGATGATTGGGGCGTCGCCGGACCAGAGCAGGTCGAGGGCAAAGGCGGCCTCCTCGAGTGTGTCCGTCCCGTGGGTGACGACGGCGCCGTCGTACCAACCGGAGCCGAGGGCCGAGCGAAGCTCGTCGTGGAGCGCCGCGACGAGGTCGAGCGTCATATACGCGGACGGGATGAGGCCGAACGACCGTGCCTCGATCTCTGCAAGCTCCTCGACTTCTGGTAGCTCGGCGACGAGCTGCGCTGCGTCCAGAGTCGGGACGGCGCCCAAGCCGGCGCTGACGGAGGAGATCGAGCCCCCGCAGCCGACCACGAGAATGCGTGGTCGGCGTGTGCAGTCGCGCTCACTCACGCCGCCGAAGTCTCAAGCAGCTGCTCCCCGGACACGGATATCTCGCAGGTCACAGCATCCACACCCAGCACCCGGTTCAGTCGAGCCGACATCACGAATGACATGACCGTGATGCCGACTTCGACGATCTCTTGGTCGTCGAAGTTCGCCTTCATTCGTATCCAGAATTCCTCATCATTATCGAGCGAGAAGTGATCGACGGTGAACCTTTCCGTGAACTCTCGGGCAAGCCGCTCGCGCTCGGTGAGGACCGACAAATCGCCTTCGCCGAGTACGGCCGCGTAGAACTCCGGCGTGAGGCGCCCCTCTGCTCGCGCGCCGCGCGCCGGGTCGTCGCGTTCGAGACGGTAACGCATGCAGGTCGCACACCCGTTCAGCTGGGCGCTCCGCAGGCGAAGCGCCTCGATCTCGCTCATCGAGAGCCTGGTCTCGTCGAGCGTCAGCCGGCGGAGCTCCTTCATCGAACGACGCAGTGTCGGCGCCAGCTCGTCGACCCGGTCGAGCGGGCGCATGCCGTGCGGCACGTCGATGCGCGGCATCCCTCTTCCCCCTTTCTATTCGTGCTGGTCGAAACACACTGTACGGGGTCATGCGGCAATCACCGTCGGCGACTCGATAAGGGTTCGCACTTCGGCGAGCTCCTGGTCGGTCAGCTCCCATTCGCTTGCGGCTGCGTTCGCTCGGATCTGATCCGGTGTCGACGCGCCGGTGAGCACCGACGTCACAGCGCGCTGCGCGACGAGCCACGCGACCGCAAGCTCCGGGAGCGTCCGTCCACGCTCGGTGGCGAACCGCTCAAGTGCCTCGAGAAGCGAGAAGACACGCGCGTCGATCTCGCCCTTGACCACGCGATTTGCCAGCCAGGCGGCATCTTGGGGGCGCTCGCGGCGGTACTTGCCGCCCAGCAGACCCTTACCCAGGGGGAAGTACGTGAGCAGGCCGACCCCGAAGCGCTCGCAGGCGGGAACGAGATCGAGCTCCACGTCGCGCTCGAGCAGGTTGTAGTGGTTCTGAGCCGAGACGAAGCGCGTGAGCCCCTTCGCTCGCGCGAGCCAGTCCGCGTCGGCGACTTCCCACCCTGCGAGGTGGGAGGAGCCTGCGTACCGGATCTTGCCTTCGGAGACGAGCTCGTCGAGCGCGCGCAGCGTCTCCTCGAGCGGCGTGCGCGGATCCTGCCAGTGCATCTGGTACAGGTCGATGTAGTCGGTCTGCAGGCGGCGGAGGCTGGCCTCGACGGCACGACGGATGTAGCGACGCGACCCGTGTGCGAGGTCCGGCCGCTCGCGCACATCGGCGCCCCACTTGGTCGCGATGATCACATTGTCCCGCCGACCCTTGATGGCCTCGCCGAAGATGCTCTCGGCACGGCCCTCGGCATGGATGTCGGCGAGGTCAAAGAGCGTGACGCCAGCGTCGAGGGCGGCGTCGACAACCCTGCGCGCCTCGTCGAGACCGAGCGTGCCCGACACCCTGGGGCCGGCGTGGTCGGTACTGCCGCCAAACGCCGTGCAGCCAAGTGCTACGACCGACACCGTCAGATCCGAGTCCCCGACTCGACGGTACCGCATCGCCCTCCTCCGGATTCGCCTCGGACAGGCGCAAAGCTAGCACGACCGGTCGTCGGCGTCACCCTGACGTACAGTTCGCGCACGCAGTGACGTCTCCGAACGACGAGGAGATTCGTGAGGTCGTGCGCGCGGCGGGTCTGCCGATTCTCGACGCAGATGTCCCGCTATTCCGTCGTTCGCTCGTCGAGCAGCTCGGCGCGCTCGACGCCTTTCTCGAGGCGGAGCTCGACGAATCGCCGCCGCCGCGCGCCGAGGCGCGGCGGGATCCCGGGCACCGCCCGACGCCGGCCGAGGATCCGTACAACGCGTGGGTCTGGAAGTGTTCGATCGCCGGCGCGGCCGCCGGCGCGCTCACCGGCAAGACGGTCTCCTTCAAGGACCACATCCCCGTCGCGGGGGTGCCGCTGACCTTCGGCTGCCGCCTCCTCGAAGGGCTTGTTCCCGACTTCGATGCGACCGTCGTCACTCGCGCGCTCGAAGCCGGCGCCACGATCGTCGGCAAGAACCTGCTCAACGGCTTCGTCGGGGTTGGCGGGCCCAACGGCGACGGCGACTACGGCCAGACGATCAACCCGCACGCGCCCGACCACGTGACCGGTGGCTCTTCCGGCGGATCCGCCGCCGCCGTCGCGGCCGGCGAGGTCGACGTGTCCTACGCTGGCGATCAGGGCGGCTCGATCAGAGTGCCCGCCGCTTGGTGCGGCGTCGTTGGGCTCAAGCCCACCTTCGGTCTCGTCTCGCACTTCGGCGTCGGCTTCGGCTATGACCCGACCCTCGACTACATCGGGCCAATCGCCCGGCGCGTCGAGCTAGCCGCCGCCGCGCTTGATGCCGTGGCCGGGTACGACCCGCTCGATCCGCGCCAGCGGCGCGAGACACCGCAACGGAGCCGCGCGCTCGCGACGCTCGACCACGGTGTCCGCAACCTGCGGATCGCGCTGCTCGAGGAGGGCTTCCACGGGGCGGATCCCGCGGTCGCGGCGGCGGTGCGCGCCGCGGCCGACGTCCTCCACGCCGAGGGCGCACAGGTGGAACGGATCTCCGTCCCCGAGCATCGGGAGGTCCCGCTTGTCGTCCGCGCGCTCGTTCCGGAGGGCGCGCGCGCGATCGCGCTGACGACGCTCTATGGCGCCTTCGCCCGCACCTACTACCCAAGCGACGTGGCCGTGGCCGTTGCCGAGGCCCAGCTCGGGTACGCCGATCGCCTCAACCCGCGAACGGCGCTCGTTCGCTTGATCGCGGAGTTCAGTCGCCGCCGCCACGGCGGCCGGGTCTATGCGAAGGCCCAGAACGTGCGACCGCACTACATCCGCGCCTATGACCGGGCGCTCGAGCAGGTCGACGTCCTGCTAATGCCGACGACGCCGACGACCGCGCCGCGACGCAGCGCGCCGGTCACGCGCGAGACCGCCCTGGCCGAGACGCTCGCCGCTTACGGAGTCGACGGTGTCAGCCGGAACACCGTGCAGTTCAACTACACAGGGCATCCGGCACTGTCGGTCCCGTGCGGACGCGACGGCGGCCTACCGATCGGAATGCAGCTCGTCGGCCGCCGCCTCGACGACGCGCTGCTCCTCCGGATCGCCTTTGCCTTCCAGGAGGCGGTCGATTGGGACGCCCTGACGGCGACTCGGGCCACCTGAGATGCGGGGCGCAGGTCCTCACGCCGGGTTGACACACCCGCGCGACTTTCGTAGAGTTCACTATCTGTCTATGACGATTACATAGTGATCGTCGGTTCACCACCTGAATCTGCGACCGACCCCCAAACCGACCCCCACTAGAGAGAAAGGCTGAGGACCGGCATATGGGTCTGATCAAAGCAAGGCTCGCACGCATCTCGACCATCGGCCTGGGCGCAGGCCTTGCCGCCTTCGTCGTCGGCTCGAGCGCCGCCACTTCGACCAACGCCACCCACGTCGCCAAGGGGAAGTACGTCGTCCACGAGGCGACGACCCTCGCCATCCCGAACCTCAACGGCATCCTCTCGAACAGTGTCGAGAGCACGCAGCAGATCTACCCGACGCTCGTCCGGATCACCGGCCAGGGCGGCCTCGCTCCGGACCTTGCGACTAGCTGGTCGAGCAACCCGGCTGGCACCGTCTGGACGTTCACGTTGCACAAGAACGTCCAGAACTCAGATGGCACGCCCCTCACGCCGCAGGACGTGGTCTGGACGTTCCAGACCGACCTCGCGACTCCGACCTCGCTTGTGAGGCCGAACATCTCGGCGTTCCTACCGCCGGACGGGTCAGGCATCACCGCGTCCGGCAACACGGTGACGTTCAACCTGACGACGCCCGATGCGACATGGCCGCGGACGACATCACTCGTCCCGATCGTCTCGCAGCACGAGTACGAGAAGATCGGTGCGAACGCCTTCTCCACGGCCCCCGTGGGTGCCGGTCCGTACGAAGTGGTCGGCTTCAACCCAGGTGTCCGCTTGGTGGTCAAGGCGAACCCGCACTACTTCCTCGGCCCCCCTCCGGTCACCTACGTGACCGAGGACATCATCGGCGACGAGACAGCACGGCTGAACGCGCTCAAGTCCGGCGCGATCGACGTCGCCACGCTGACCGCCGCCACGGAGGACTCCGCACGAGCGGACAAGAAGCTCAAAGTCGTGGCGGTCCAGAGCAATAACGTCTCCTACCTGGGCTACAACGTCACCAACCCGGCCCTCGCGAGCCCGAAACTCCGCGAGGCGATCGGACTCGCTATCGACCGGGCGGCAATCGCCAAGAGCATCTACAACGGCGAGTCGACCCCGACCGGTCAGCTGCTCGCTCCAGTGACCTTCGGCTACGACCCGACGGTGAAACCCGAGGCGTACGACCCGGCGCAGGCGAAGCAGCTCGTACAACAGTCGGGCTACAGCGGGCAGACAATCAACCTCAACTATCCAAGCGCCATCAACGTCGCGGCAGCGAGTCAGCTGGCGCAAGCGATCCAAGGGTACTTGCAGGCGGTCGGCATCAACGTCAACCTCGTCCCCGAAGACAGCACCACCTTCATCCAGGACTGGTTCGGCAAGAAATTCAGCGGCATGTACCTGTTCTCGTTCCAGCCGTCCACGCTCGACGGTGCGCTCGTGTACAACCTGCTCATGCACTCGTCGCAGTACGCGACGGACTCGAACGCGGAGCAGATGTTCACCGCCCAGAACAACCAACCGAACCCGAGGCAGCGCCGGCAGATCCTGCAGCAGATCGGGCACACGCTGGTGCAAGTCGATCACTGGTTCACGCCGCTCTTCGTCAACAGCCGCGTGTACGCCTGGAATCCGGCGAAGGTGCGGATCACGCCTCGGCCGGACGGCTACCTGTGGCCGCAGTACTTCAAGCGCTAGCTAGGAAAGGGGGGGACGTGCGTTGAAACGGCCATGGGACGGGCTGGTTCCGACAGAGGACATCGCCGCGCTCGAGTCGAGAGGGAGACCTCTTGATCGAGAGCCAAGGTTCGGAGCCAGTCCCGCCCTGGTCGTGGTCGACATGACCCGGAACTTCGTCGATCCCGGCTATCCGGCGAGCTGCTTCGCGACGGGAGGCGAGGCCGCGACCCAGGGGGCGAAGCAGGTGCTCGAGGCGTCGCGGCGCGCGGCCATTCCCGTGATCTTCACCCGCGTACTGCAGAGCACGCCGGGCTCGTTCCTGCCGGTCGAGCTCGGACGCAGCCTCGGCGAGAGTCCGGAGATCCTCGACCACCTCCTCTCGACGCCGGAAGGCCTGCCGGACGGCAACGCGATCGCCGACGTGCTCGCGCCGCTGCCGGGCGAGATCGTGATTTCGAAGCCGAAGCCGAGCGCCTTCTTCGGCACGCCGCTCGACGCGTACCTCAACTTCCTACGTGTCGACAGCGTGATTGTCACCGGGATGGTCACGAGCGGATGCGTGCGAGCCACCGTGGTGGACGGCTACATGCGCAACTACCACGTCGTCGTCCCTGAGGGGGCGGTCGCCGACTACAGCAGGTTCCAACATCTGGCAAGCCTGCTCGACATGCACGCGAAGTACGCTGATGTCGCCTCGGTTGCGGAGGTAGTCCATTATCTGCTCGCTCGCGCGAGTGCCGCCAAGCCGGCAGCCGCCGTCGTCTAGGGTGGCGCACGGGTGGAGTTCCGGCAACTGGGCCGGTCGGGACTGACCGTCTCCGTCGTCGGCCTCGGGTGCAACAGCTTCGGCGGGAACCCACACTCGTCGTCGATCACTGCCTACGGAAGCCTCGATTTCGACGCGACCCGCGCGGTGGTAGAGGCGGCGCTCGACGAGGGGGTGAACTTCTTCGACACTGCCGACCTCTACGGCAACGGCGGTTCAGAGCGCTTCCTCGGCGAGATTCTCAAGGGTTGCCGCGACGAGGTCGTGATCGCGACCAAATGGGGCTCCGGTGTGGCACAGGATGTGGCCTGGGGCTCCAGACCATTCATCCGGCGTGCGGTCGAGGCAAGCCTCGAACGACTCCAGACCGACTTCATCGACCTCTATCAGATGCACTGGCCTGACCCGAAGACGCCGATGGAAGAAACCCTCGCCGCGCTTGATGAGCTGGTGCGCGAGGGCAAGGTGCGCTACGTGGGCTCCTCGCACCTGGAGGGCTGGCAGATCGTTGACGCGGACTGGCTCGCTCGGACTTGCGGCTACGAGCGGCTGATCTCCTCGCAGAGCCACTACAATCTGCTCGAGCGCAGCATCGAGCGTGAGGTGCTGCCCGCGTGCCGCCACGCGGCAGTCGGCGTTCTTCCGTACTTCCCGCTCGCCGGCGGGTTGCTGACAGGAAAGTACCGGCGTGGCGGCGCCGCTCCCGCCGGCGCACGCCTCGCCGGGAGAGAGGTGCCGGAGGAGACCTACGCCCGTCTCGAGCGCCTCGAGGCTTTCGCTGCCGAGCGCGGCCACTCGCTGCTCGAGCTCGCGATCGCGTGGCTTGCTGCCCAGCCTGGCGTCTCCTCCGTGATCACAGGGGCGACAAGCCCAGGGCAGATTCGCGCCAACGTCGCGGCCGCAGACTGGGCCATGACGGCTGACGACCTGGCGGCTCTAGAGACGGTGCTCGCGTGAGCGAGCTCGAAGCGGTCGCACGGCGCATGCGCCAGGGCGGATGGATCTACCACTCCGCAGCGCTCGCGCCGATAACCTCGTCGGGAGCCTTTCGAGTGCTGCTGACCGCACAGCTGGTCGGCATCCTCGGCCGCTGGATGCAGTCGCTCACAGCCCAATGGGCGCTGGTCCACGACTCGCCAGCGATGGTTGCTCTCGTGCCGACAATGATGTCGCTGCCGGTCGTCCTCTTCGCTCTCCTGATGGGTGCCTTCGCCGATCTCTTCGACCGGCGCCGCATGCTCCTGGTCACCCAAGCGGGCCTGGGCGTTACAGCCGCGGCGATGGCGGCATTCTCCGTCGCTGGCCTCGCGACACCCTGGCTGACCCTCGGGCTGATGTTCCTGATGGGAACGTGGACGGCTGCGAACATGCCGCCGTTCCAGTCTGCTATCTCCGAAGTCGTGCCGAAGGAGCACGTCGTGCAGGCCGCAACCCTGACGGCGGTCGGTGCCAACATCGGCCGGGCGATCGGGCCTGCGATCGCAGGCGGCGTTGTTGTCGCGACCGGACTCGGCGGAGGCTTCGGCATAGGTGCGCTCGCATACTTCGCTGCCTTCGCGTACACGACCCGCGTCGGCTCGCTTGGGGTTCCGATCAGGCCGACGGAGAAGCTCGGCGAAGCGATTCGGGCAGGGAACAGGTATGTGCGGCATTCACAGATGACGACGCGAGTGCTGTTCTGGTCGGTCGTCTACGTCGCGCTGAACGCCGCTCTCTGGGGCCTGCTGCCGAGCCTGGCCGAGCGGCGACTGGGGCTCGGGGCCTCCGGCTACGGCCTGCTGATGGGTGCAGTCGGCCTTGGCGCACTGCTCGGAGCGCTTGCGATGCCGTTCGCGACGAAGCGGTGGTCGAACACGCAGCTGTTCGGCATGGGCTCCGCGATGACTGCGGTCGCCACGATCGCCATCACGCTTGTCCCGAACGCTGCTCTGGCTGGGATCACACTCATCCCATTCGGCGTCGGCTACATCATCGTGATCGCGCTGACGAACGGGACCCTGCAGCTCGCGCTGCCCCGGTGGGTCCGGGCTCGCGGGCTCGCCTGGTATCTCGTCAGCTTCCACATCGCGATGGCCGGCGGCTCCGCCGCATGGGGATTCGCGGCCAGCACGTTCGGCGTCAGCGAGACGGTGGTCGTGTCGGGGATCGTACTGCTCGCGACCGCCCCGCTCCTCGCGGTGATTCGATTGCCCGACACAGCAAGCATCGAGAACTCCGAGGGCGCCGCATGGCCCGAGCCCCAGCTTGCCCTCGACGTCGCCGCCCGCGACGGTGCGGTCACGGTGACGACCGTGTTTCGCGTAGCCAAGGAGCACCATGCCGAGTTCGTGACGACGATGGAAAGAGTCGGTCGCGCGCGCCGACGAACGGGGGCGTGCCGCCATGAGTTACTGCAGGAAGCATCCAGCCCCGACACCTTCATCGAGAGGTACGTCACGCCCAGCTGGCAAGGTTACGTCAGGCAGCAGGCCGAGTGTCTGACGCCGTCCGACCGCGAGCAGGTTCGTCGCGCCCGCGGGCTCGCCTACGAGGTCGGCGAGTCGCGCCACTGGGTCACACCTCCGCCGAGCGTCGAGGCGCCGGCTGGGGATGAGGGGTAACGCTCCGGTGGGCAGGAGGCGTCAGCCGGTACTCGGCGTCGTCCTTCTCGTGGCCGACCACGCCGTCGAGACGCTCGATTTGGAGGAGCCATACGCCTGGGAGCCGCCTCCCGGGCTCGCCCCCGGCTTCTTCGGCCATCCCCGCCACTGGCCGGTGCCGGTGCTCTTCGCCGTCGCCGAGAATGCGACGGCCGCCGCCGCCGCCGCCGGCGATCCGGATGCAATGCGCGGCGTCGCCGAGGCCGTTGCGCGGCTCGATCGCCGCTGTGACCTGATCATCGGCAGCTGCGGTTTCTTCAGCGAGGCCTGGGACGCGATGGTCGAGCGGCCAGCGACTCCAACAATCCTGAGCGGCTTCGACTTCCTCGATGACGCCCTAAGGAGCACGACGCGCGACGTCGCAGTGCTGGCGTTCAGCGAGCCTCCGGCTGAACGCTTCCTGGCGCCGCGGCTGGATCGCGCGCGGATCCGGATTGTGGGGCTCGTCCCAGCCGGCGACTGGCCGTTGATCGGACGCCTCGACTACGCAACGAACCCGCAGTGGACGCTCGCGGGGCTCGAGGCGGGACTGCGCGAGATCCTCGAGGCAGAAACACGCGACGGCGGGAAGCTCGACGACGTCGGTGCAATCGTGATCGAGTGCACGGCGCTGCCCCAGTTTCGCAGTGTGATCCGGGAGTATACGGCGGCGCCGATCTTCGACGCCGGCGCCGTGGCGATCAACCTCCTGTCCTGAGGGAGTGCCTTAGCCGAGGAACTCGGCGATCAGCCCGGCCACTCGGTCGGCAGCCTCGATCACGAGGTAGTGCCCACACTCCTCGATGACCGCCGTCTTGGCGTCGGGCAGCATGGTCGCGATCTGCGCCATACCGACTCCGCTCGGTGCAGGGTTGAACGGCGTCATGTTGTCCTCGTCGCCTGCAAGTAGCAAGGTCGGTGCCTGCACACGTCCGACGAGCGGGCTCAGGTCGGTGCGCTCGATCGCCTCGGTCGACGCGATGAACGCCTCGGGGTCCGTATGGCTGAACGCGTCGCGCATCGACTGTAGCTGCTCCTGTGCCCAATTGCGCTCGTAGAACCTGCGGGCGAAGCCAGCAACCGAGGTCAGATCGGCGACCGCCTCCATGCCGCTGTCGCGGGCTGCACGTTTCCACGTGCCGCGCATCATGCGGGCTGCTTCGTCGTAACGGGCGAGGAAGCAGCTGAGGACGAGCCGGTCAATCAACGCCGGGTGGTAGGCGGCAAGGGTCAATCCGATCATCGCACCGAACGACGTCCCGTGAACGTGAAGCCGCTCGTAGCCAAGTGCAAGCACAAACTCCGCGACCTGATCTGCGAGGCCGGTCATTCCCTCCGGCGTTGGTCCACCTCGACTCAGGCCGTAACCCGGCAGGTCGAAGTCGATCACCTCGTAACGATGGACCATCAGTGGCGTCAGCTTCTCGAAGTTGCGATGGCCAAAGGCAGACCCGTGGATGTGGAGCACGGGGGGGCCCGATCCCTGTCGCCGGTACCAGATGCTGGCGCCGCTCCCGAGCTTGACCGTGTCCCCGCCGTGCGTCACCATCTCAGTTTCTTCATCAGGCCCCGGATGTCGCCTGTGGACTCGAGACTGAGCACCGCGTCGATGATCTCGTCGGCGCGGCCTTTCGACAGATGTCCTTCGGCGGTCGCGCGAAAGAGCGCCGCAAGCTCCTCGTCCGTCATTGGGTTCGCCGCGCTGCCCTTGAACGCGTCGATCGTGATCTCTTCGGTCGAGCCGTCGGTGAACGAAACGATGAGCCAGCAGCCATCGAACGTCTGACGCTCCTCGTCGGGCACGAGGTCGATGCGCGAGCGCAGGTCGAGCACATCGCGCTCGGTGTAGACCGCCTCCTGCATCTCGGCGCGCGTGCAGCGACCCCGCCACCATGCCGCCGCCGCGCAGTAGCGAAGGTCGAAGCGAGCCTCGAGCTCGCTGCTCGGCTCACCGAAGCGGTCGCGCCGCTCGTCGGCGATCTTCACCACAATTGGTGCGACGCCGAACGTCATCCGGTCGACGACGCGGTCGCGTGCGCGCTCACGGATCCGGAGCGCGCACTCAACCGGAGCGTGGGTAATCGTCTCGGTCGGCATCGTCTTGTAGCTCTGCCCGTGGATCCGCCAGTCGACGCCGAGGCCGCCGAGCACCTCCTCGATCTTTGTCGCCGGCTCGTCGCTGTAGCTCACGAGCATGCCCTTCTCGCCTTCGAAGGCGGTCACGGGCGCGTCCATGCCCCGCCGGGCGAGCTCGTAGGCGGTAAGTCCGTTCCGCGTCTGCGAGCCGGTCACGTACGGAAGAGCCATGCTGCCGACTGTCTCGTAGACGCCGCCGGCGGTACACATTGCGAGGCTGATCGCGTTGAGTGTCTGTTCGTCGTCGAGTTCGCCAAGTACCGCGCAGGCGGCCGCAGCGCCGGTCCCGCCGACCAGGCCGAGCGGGACGAAGCCGCGGAAGTAACCCGTCGGCATCAGGATCGTGGCGATGGCAAGCTCGATCTCGATCCCGAGCGCGAGTGCCTCTGCAAGCAACGCGCCGGGAGTGCCGCGCTGCTCGGCAACCGCGAGCGCGGCCGGGAGCACGCCGGAGACCGCATGCAGGTAGGTCGGGATGTACGTGTCGTGGAAGTCGAGCACCTCGAATAGCGCACCGTTCACGAACGCTGCCTGCTCTGGCGACGTCTCCGTCCCGAACCACAGGACGTGAGCGGGAGCGGCGCCGGCCGCGGGAGGTGTCACCCAGTCGTGTAGAATCTTGATCGCTGGATGGTCCCCCGCGGCGACCGAGGCCTTCAGCTGATTGAGAAGCAGGCGCTTTGCCTCGTGCAAGACATGGTCCGGGACACCAGCTTGTTGCTGCTCACGCATGAACGCCACCAGGCGTTGAGCAACGGTCTCCCGAGTCGGTGCACTCATGTGACCCCTTTCGCCACCGGCCCGTACATCCACTCGAGCAAGCGCGGGTCACGCTGGTTCTGCGCATCGAACGCTGTGATCGACTCCCAGGCAGCGAACCCGCGCAGCCCCGCGAGCGTCGGCTTGCCCCCAAACACGAACGTGTAGATCGCCGGGACTGGATACGCATGCGCGGCAGCGATGTTCTGCGAAGCATCGGCTGATCCGGCGGACGAGAGCAACGGCCACGCAACGGTGTCGCTCTCGACCACCAGATCGATCCACGCGTTGTACTGCAACTCCGGCGGGTGGGTCTTCACCGGGTAGCCTGCTTTGCGTTCAGCCTCCATATCCGGCGGGTCGAAGAGGTTAAGGCGCACGCGCAACATACCCTCGGTCTCGCTCCAGGTCTGCGCCAGCTTGCGCATGAACGCGCGAAACTCCGACTCCACAGACCTCGCTCGGAAGAAGATGCCGAAGCGCGGGTTCGGCACGGGCCCGAGTGGTGTCGGGTCGCCCGTCCGGTCGAGGTACGTGTGCAGGTTGTCGCCGACGGACCTGTACGTCGTACTCCTGTCGACGAGCAGTTCGATATCGCCAAGCAGCTGCGCGAGCACCTCTGGATCGGGAGGAGACTTCATGAATTCCGCCATCGCAGCCTCATCGAGGTAGGCGACCTCCGACTGCCACTGGATCTGCTCGTTCGCCGGCGCAGAGAGCTCGATCCCATCCACGGACTCGAAGAGGTCAGCTCGCACTGGGTCGAACGGGCTGTGACGGTACTGATAGATCCCGGCCCGCCGCGCGATCGCCGGGCTGTGGACATCACGCCAGTATTTCCGAACCGCCTCTCGCTTGTGCTCAGCCTTCGGCCAGCCACACGTCGTCCGCGAGAGCGCAGCCCGGTTTTCGATCTCTACCCAGTCGGTCAAAGTGTCACTTCCTTTCCCGTGCGGCCGTCCCGGCGCGTCAGTCGCCGAAGCTGATGACCGACCGCGCACCAGCGAAGTCATCGAGGCTCTCGAGCGCCTCGTTCACCTCATCGAGCCCGATACGCCTGGACAGAAGCTCGTCCAGCTTGATGCGCCCCTCTAGGTAGAGCTGGCAGTACAGCGGCACGTCCAGCCGGAAGCGCCCGGACCCCATCTGGCTCCCCTGAAGACGCTTCTCCATCAGCAGCTCGCGCGGCGGAATGGTCACCTCGACGCCTTCCGGAGCGACGCCGACGATGGTCGCTGTGCCACCGATGCGCAGCATCGCGAACGCCTGCTCGATCGTCTCCCGACGGCCCACAACTTCGATCGCATGGTCAACGCCGCCACCCGTCAGGTCGCGCACGGCTTCGACCGGATCGGCCGAACCTGCATCGACGACATCGCTTGCTCCGAACTCGCGCGCGCGGTCGAGCTTGGCCGCGAGGCGGTCGATGGCAACGATGCGTGCTGCACCCGCGAGCCGCGCGGCCTGGATCGCATTCAGCCCAACGCCGCCGCACCCGATCACGGCCACGCTCTCGCCTACCGTGACCTTTGCGCAGTTGAGCACGGCGCCCATGCCGGTCATAACCGCGCAGCCAAGCAATGCCGCGCGATCGAGCGGCATCATCTCCGGGATCCGGACGGCGGCACGCTTGTGCACGAGCATCTGCTCTGCGAACGCGCCAAGACCTGCCATCGCACCGACGGCCTCGCCATCGCGCGCAAGCCGCGGCGCTCCGCCCGGACGCGCGCGGCTCTTATCCAGGCAAAGCTGTGGACGTCCGCGTAGACACCACTCGCAGACGCCGCAAAAACCGGAAGGGCATGTGACGACGTGGTCGCCGGGCGCGAACTCTTCGACGGCGGTGCCTACCCGCTCGACGATACCTGCGGCCTCGTGGCCGAGCACCTGGGGCAACAGGAACCCGCCGGCGCTCAGCTGCATCGTTCGATCTGAATGGCAGACACCGGTAGCCGCAACCTGTATTAGGACTTCGTCAGGCCCGGGCTCGTCGATGTCGACATCCACGATCGCGAGCGGCTCATTGAAAGCCTCGAGGACGGCTGCACGCATCCCGCTTACTCCCGGAAGCTGATCGGCGGCACCGGCACCTCGTTGGCATCCTGCCAGTCTCGCCACCGCCGTGCCTTCTCGGGGTCGGCGGTCCAACCGCTGCGCACGATCATGTAGTAGTCGTCATCGAGCTTCGTCGCATCACCGTGCATGCACGTGCCCGGCTGCCGACAAACGTAGGTTCCGGGCATCCACTTCCAGTGGCCTTCGATGTCGTGGTCGTAGTCTTGGTTGTTCCCACGAATCAGGAATGCCTCCTCCGACCACGGGTGCATGTGCATCTTCTCAACGCAGTCGCGTACCCCGACCTTCTGCACACGCTGCACGCGGATCGCGTACTCGGCAATCGGGTCGAGGCGGAGGATCTTGCGCCAGCGTTCCCCCTTGTGCTCGCGCGCTCCCTCGAGCGTCCCCAGGTTGGCAGGGAGGTGGCCGTGATCGAACATCTCGCGCGCACTCTCGCCGTGCGCCCCGAAGCCGCTGTCCGGCCCAGCCTCGTCGAGTTGGTCCGGCGCGGAGAGCGACGGGGGGTCTGGCGGCACGTCGGTGACGACGTTCTGGATGAAGATCTCCTCGCTCGAGTTCTTCGCGGGATCAGGCGAGTCGGCGGTGAAGATCAGCCGCACGATCCCCTCCTCGGTCGAAATTGGGCCGATCTCCGTCCCGACGGGCCTGTAGTGGAACGTGTCCTTGCGATACCAGAGGTCGCCGCACTGCATGGAGCCCTCGAGCGTGTAGCTGTCGATCGGCCAGCTCGCTGTGCACGCGGGAGCGCGGAAGCCTGGCTCGTACTTGATCAGCGCGGTGCGGGCGCCCGTCTCCTCGTCCTTGGACAGCGTCTTGATCCACGCGTAGCCGACGGCACCGGCCACACGGAAGGGCTCCCAGCTGATCCACTCTGTGTGCAGGGTGATGTTGCCCGTCTTGCGCGTCATCGAAGGGCCTCCACGATCGTTTGACACGGTCCGTCGTTTGACACCGGTAGCTCACTATGTAAACGTAGCGAGCACATAGTGAACTCTATGCTGCCGCTGCCGCCGCTGTCAAACGAGCTCCGCTTCGGCGTCGAGCTGCCGCAGCATCTCGGTTGGGGTGTGCTCCGCGAGCTTGCGCAGGCGTGCGAGGAGCTCGGCTTCGACTCACTCTGGGTCCGCGACCACCTGATCGTCGACCCCCACGAGCTCGACCAGTTCCAGCAGGGCTACCTCGTCGACGGGCGGCGCGTGGTCTCGGGCGAGTACCTCGGCTGCATCCCGGCGCTCGCGGCCCTCGCGGCGGCGACGTCGCGGGCGAGCCTCGGCACGTGCATCCTCAACTTCCCGCGCCGGCATCCCGTCGACCTCGCGAACGAGCTCGCAACGGTCGACCAGATCTCAGGCGGACGCCTGATCGCGCAGGGCGCCACCGGCCATCCCTCCCGCGACTACGTCCCCCTCGGGCTCGCCATCCCGCCCCGCGTGCGCGGCCGGATGATGGAGGAGCAGATCGAGATCATACGGGCGCTTTGGTCGAACGAGGAGCCGCTCGACTACGAGGGCGAGTACTACAGCCTCCGACAGGCCCGGATCGGCAGCCGCCCCGTGCAGCAGCTGCCGCCGATCTGGCTTGGCATCGACAGGACCTATCGACGGGTCGCCCGCTGCGCCGACGGCTTCACGCTTACCGGCTCGATGTTCGGCAGCGATCTCGAGCACTACCGCGCCTCGGTCGTCCGGATCCGCAAGGAGGCGATCGCCGCGGGGCGCGACCCGGACACAATTGTGGCGGCCGCGCGCTTTGCGATCGTGCTCGACGTCGACCGGGAGCGAGCGAAGGAGCGAGCGGCTGCGGAGTGGGGCGCGCTCTGGCGTCGCTCGGAAGCCTGGCACACCGAATGGGCCGGGACCCCTGACGACATCGCCGGCCGCATCCGTCCGTACGTGGAGGCGGGTGCCCGCCACATCATGCTCTGGCCGATTCCGCACCGGGACCCGGCAAGCACGCTGCGTGACCTCTCGTTGTTCGCCGCCGAAGTCGCGCCCCGCTTGACAGGGACACACACCGGCTCATAGAGTTCACTATGTGTCTACATTGTACAGATAGTGAACTTACGTCAGTCTCGCCGCGGCGAAGAGAGGAGCGGCTCGCAGTTGCGGGCACCGAAGGGCGCAGTCACGGTATCCGTCGACCAGGCTGTCTGTGTGGGCAACGCCGCCTGCGTGGGCACCGCGCCGGACGTCTTCGTGCTCGACGACAACCGTCAAGCGACAGTCGCCAACCCGGACGGAGCGGCGCGCGACGTGATCGTCGAGGCAGCAGAGAACTGTCCCGTCAGCGCGATCACCGTCCTCGACGCGGTGACCGGCGAGACACTCTACCCCTGAACTGATGTCCATGCTCCGCGTGCACGACGATCTCTACCGCGACGACGTCCTGGCTGATCCCTTCCGGTACTACGGCGCCCTCCGCGAGACCGATCCCGTTCACTGGAACGCGGACTTCAAGACGTGGGTGGTCACGCGCTACGACGACGTCTCGTGGGTGCTGCGCCATCCCGAGTTCTTCTCGTCAGCGTTCTATGCTCGGGAAGAACGTCCGATCACACCACCGATCGACTCGGGCGACGAAGCGGTGCACGAATACGTGTCTGCGTTCCGGGCCACCGAGATCATCCAGAACGACCCCCCCACACACACCCGTCTGCGAGCACCGTTTCGGCATCCCTTCAGCCCGAAGCTGATCCGCGAATGGCGCCAGGTGATTCGAAACGTGGTTTCGGACCTTCTCGACGCCGTCGAGGCGCGCGGCAAGATGGACGTGATCGAGGACCTAGGAAGGCCCCTCCCTCTGCGAGTGATCTCCGAGATGCTCGGGGTCCCGACCGGAGATCGCGAGTTAGTCAAGAAGCAGGCAGAGGAGCGAATGCAGTCCGCGATAAGCCTTGCGCCGGACCGGATGCGACGCGCCGCCGACGCGATCCGCGAAGGCTGCGAGTACTTCGACCGGCTGCTCGGGGAGCGCGCGGCCTCACCGCGCGACGACCTGCTCGGCGTCCTCGTTAAGGCAGAGCGAGCTGGCTGCTACACACGCGCAGAGAGCGTCTCAAACGCACAGGGCCTGCTCGATGCCGGGCATGAGACGACGATCCAGCTCATCGGTAACGGCACTCTCGCCTTCATGCGCAACCGCGACCAGTGGGACCTCTTTACCAGCAGCCCGGAGGCGCTCGCTGTCACGGCAACGGAGGAGTGTTTGCGGTACGACCCGCCTCTCTTCGCTCTGCGGAGGATCGTCGCAGCCGACTGCGAGTTGCGCGGGAAGCATCTGTCAGAAGGCGACCGTGTGCTTTGGGTGATCGCGTCCGCGAACCGCGACCCTCGCGCGTTCGACGACCCGGACGTCTTCGACATACGCCGCCAGCCGAATCGTCACCTCTCGTTCGGCGGTGGAATTCACTACTGCCTCGGGCAGTACCTCGCGCGGCTCGAAGGGCAGGAGGTCTTCACGCAGCTCGCGTCTCGCTTTCCGAAGTTGCGGCTTGAGACGGAGGAAGTCGAGTATGCGCACCTCCGGGGGGTCCGGAGCCTCAAAGCCCTACCTGTCTCCTGGAACTGAGGAGGGCCCACGCGATGCCAAAGGTGGTCACCGAGATCGAGACTCACCCGAACGAGATGTACGTCGGCGGACGCTGGGTCGAGGCCTGCGGCGGAAGGATCGAGATCGTCAACCCCGCCACCGAGAAGACACTCGGCTACGCACTCGACGCAGCACCCGATGAGGTCGACCGGGCGGTGCAGGTCGCACGGCGTGCGTTCGACGAGGGCGACTGGCCGCATCGTCCGCTCGCAGAGCGGATCGAGATCATCGAGCGAATCCTCGCGATGGTCGAGCCTCGCCTAGAAGAGCTCGCACGGATACAGACGGTGCAGATGGGCGCCCCGATCACGGTGAGCCGGCTGATGATCGCGTCGTGCAACATGCTTCTCCGCGCGTACGTCGACGGCGCCAAGGCGATCACCTACGAGTACCTTCGTCACGACGCCGTTGCCCAGGCGATTGTCCGGCGAGAGCCGGTCGGGGTGGTCGGGGCAATCACGCCATGGAACGGCCCGCTCGCGACCGTGATCAATAAGTCGATCCCGGCACTGCTCGCTGGCTGCACGGTCGTTCTGAAACCGGCACCGGAGACACCGCTCGACGCTGGTCTGTTCGCCGAGCTCTGCTCAGAGGCAGGCGTCCCGGACGGCGTCTTCAACGTTGTGACCGGAGGAGCGGCGACCGGCGAGGCACTTGTCCGCCATCCCGGCGTCGACAAGATCAGCTTGACGGGTAGCACCGCCACCGGGCGGCGTGTTGGCGAGCTGTGCGGGCCCCTGTTCAAGCGCATGGCGCTCGAGCTGGGCGGCAAGTCGCCAGCGATCGTCCTCGAGGACGCGCCGCTCGACACGCTGGTGCCGCAGCTCGTCGCCGGCAACTTCTTCAACACCGGCCAAGTTTGCATCGCGACGACGCGCGTACTCGTGCCGTCCGCACGCCATGACGAGATCGTCGAGGCGCTGAGGGCAAAGGCCGCCGAGCAGATTGTCGGTGACCCGCTCGACGAAGCTACGCAAGTTGGACCGCTCGTCACGCGCCGTCAGCGCGACCGTGTCGAGGCGTACGTCGAGTCCGGACGCAGCGAGGGCGCGAAGGTCGTGCTCGGCGGCGATCGACCCGTGGACCAGTCGCGGGGCTGGTATTTCAACCCGACGATCTGCACGGAGGTGACGAATGATATGAAGATCGCGCGGGACGAGATCTTCGGTCCCGTGCTCTCGGTGATCCGTTACGACACCGAAGCCGAGGCGCTCGCAATCGCGAACGACTCCGATTACGGGCTGCACGGCGCGGTATTCACGGCCGACGCCGAACGCGGGCTCGAGTTCGCGCGTCGCATCCGGTCGGGGTCGGTCACCGTGAACGGCTGCAGTCTCTCTCCGGGAACGCCGTACGGTGGCGTCAAGGGCTCCGGCATCGGACGGGAGCATGGGCGTGAGGGCATCGAGGGTTTTCTCGAGTACCACTCTTACGTGATCCCGAAGGATCTCGCGGATCACCTCGCGTTGACCGTGCCGGTCGGGTGATGCGAGGCCGCGTTGCGACACTGCGCGGTTACGGCCGGCCGGTCGAGCTGGAGGAGTACGCTGTTCCCGATCCCGAGCCCGGCGGCATGATCCTGCGGATTCAGCAGGCGGCGATCTGCGGCAGCGACCTGCACGTGTGGCGTGGCGACACGTCCAACGAGCCAGATTCACCAGCCGGGCTTGGATTCGGCCACGAGGGCTTCGGTACGATCGTCGCCCTCGGCAAGGGTACGACCACCGACAACGCCGGGCACCCGATTGCGGTGGGCGACCGCGTCGTCCACTCAGTCCGCCAGACCCCTTCGGGCCGCGATCCGAACGCCCGTGCGTACGGAGGCGTGTACGGCGAGTTCCCCTACTTCTTTACGACCTTCGCCGACTACTTCTACGTCTCAGCTGGCCGGCCGGTCTACAGGGTGCCCGACGAGCTGCCCGATGATGTTCTCTCTCCAGTAAACTGCGCGATGGGAGCTGCGATCAACGGACTGTTGAACGGCGGCACTGGCTTTGGCTCGCACGTCGTGCTGTTCGGGGCGGGCGGCCTCGGCCTCACCGCGGCCGCGGCCGCGCGCGACATGGGCGCACAGAGCGTGATCGTACTCGATCGCATTCCCCAGCGGCTCGAACTCGCGACGGAGTTCGGTGCGACACACATAATCAACGTCGATGAGGTATCAGATACGCACGACCGGATCGCCCTGGTGCGCGAATACACCGACGGTGGAGCAGACGTCGTGCTTGAGCTCGCCGGGCTTGCCGCGCTGCTTCCCGAAGGGGTCGCTATGCTGAGGCGGCGCGGCTCGTTCGTCGAGGTCGGCCTCTACTACACCGGAACCACCGTCCCGTTCGATCCCTCGCTCGTCCTGCGCGGCGAGAAGCGAATCGTCGGCTCGGCTGGCTACCCGCCGGAGCTATTGCCCGAGATCCTCGACTTCCTCGTACGAGTCAAGGACACGCGGCCATTCGATCGGCTGGTCTCGCATCGCTTTCCGCTCGCGGACATCAATGAAGCGCTGGAGCTCGCTGATTGGAGTCGCGGAGCCGCGACTGTCACGCGCGCCGTCGTCGTCCCGTGACCGCAGGGGCTCCGTTCGGAACCAGCGTCGATGTGGCCGTTGTCGGCGGCGGGCTCGGAGGTGTCGCCGCCGCGGTGCGAGCGGCCGAGCACGGTGCTTCGGTCGTGCTCCTCGAGGCAGGTACCAGGCTCGGTGGTACGGCGCTCTTTTCGGGCGGGGGTGTGCACATCTGGGGCGTCCGCACCTGGGAAGAGTACCTCGCGCGCTGTCCAAACGCGACCGAGCCACTCGCACGCACGCTGGTCGAGAGGTACGAGCTGTTCATCGACTGGCTGATGTCGACCGGGGCGCCCGGTGACTTCGGGACGGCATCGATGCGCGGGCTCTCGCTGCGCAAGTACCAGATCGGCTCCGGGTTCGTCCCACCCGACGGGAGACTGCGCTGGTTCGACTACCTCGGTCACCGTTTGCGCGGATTGGGCGGCGCCGTGTTCACGGAGTCACGCGTGACATCGCTCGAGCGCCAAGACGGTGCTCTGATGCTCACGGCGTTCGGCCCCGACGGCGTATTCGAGCTGCGCGCGCGGAGCGTCGTGCTCGCCGCGGGCGGCTTTCAGGCGAATCCCGAGCTGCTCGCCGAGCACGTTGGGTCCGGCGCCTCGTCCTTCGTCCCGCGTGCGGTCCGCCACGATGTCGGTGACGGCCTCCGCCTCGGGCTGTCCGTTGGGGGCACGACGACTGAGAGTATGGAGACGCTCTACGGACATTTGATGCCGGCACCGCCATGTCGAATCGGCTGGGAGAACTACGTCGACCCGGCGCTTTTGAGCGTCTTTTACGCGGAGCACTCGGTGCTGCTGAACGAGCGGGGCGAGCGGTTCGTCGACGAAAGCAACGGGGAGCTGAACGGCGAGACGATCAACGCTTGTGCGCAGCAGCCACCTGGTGGTCTCTGGGTTGTGTTCGACGAGGCGATCAGGAGACGGCACGTGCGCTCCGAGCTGCGGCGAGACGTGCTCAGCCGGGGCGTGCACCGCTACGTCTGGCTCCTCCGATACGTCCGTGTACGGCTTGAATGTGGCCGGCCGACAGCTTACTTGGACACGCTGGCCCTGGCGCGCGACCGGGGCGCAGTCGTCCTCGTGGCGGAGACGCTCGCTGAGCTGGCCAGCAAGCTCGCCGCGAACGGCGTCGACGGCGAGCGCGCGCTTCGATCCCTTTGCGAGTACAACACGTATGCCGACGGGAGGTCCACCGAGCTGCGCGTCGGGCGGCATCACAGTGCGCACGCCTTGGAGGCGTCGCCCTTCTACGCACTGAAGGTGGCCGTCGGCGTGAGCATGACCTATGGGGGCCTCGTGATCGATGAGCGTGCGCGTGCCCTCAGCGCGGACGGGAAGCCCATCGAGGGCGTGTACGCGGTACCGGGCACAGCCGGCGGAGTTCACCGGCTGCACTACGGGGGTGCGCTTGCTGCGTGCGGCGTGTTCGGGATGATCGCGGGCGACGAGGCGGCGTCGTTCGCGCGGCGCGGATCGATCGCTTCGTCTCTCATGGCTTGAGCGCCGACGTCCCGCACGATCCTCCGCGGTCAGTCCCCGACCTGCTCGACGCGCTCTTCGCACCGCAACGTGTTGCCGTCGCAGGGCCGGTGAAGCGCGACGACTTACGCCGCTGGGGCTATGCGGGAGAGTTGGTCGCGCCGGACACGCCCGCCGACGTCGCACTCGTGACGGTAGTGGCAGACGAGGTCGTGCCTCAATTGCAGATCTGCGCCCGGGCAGGCACGATGCGCGCCGTCGTCCTTGCCGCTGGATTCGAAGGTGCGCCCGGCGCCGCACGCCGGAGCGAGCTGACGTCCTTCCTCGCCGACCACCCCGGCTTCCGATTGGTCGGACCAAACTGCGCCGGCACGCTGAGTGCGTACAGCGGGGCGACCCTCGCGACGGCGGCGCCTCTCCTCGGCCGGCCGCCGCGGCGCGGCGGCGCCGGACTCGTCTTTCAATCGGGTGGATTGGGCATCGGTTTCGCCCGTGCGCTCACGGATCGCGGTGCCGGCTTCGCCCACTTCGCCAGCACCGGCGATGAGCTTGACGTCGGCGCGCTTGAGCTTGCCATCGCCTTCCTCGGCACCCCCGAGTGCACGGCCGTCGCCCTGTTCCTCGAGGGGCTGACCGACTCCCACTTCCTCCCGGTGCTCGCTGAGGCGATCGACCAAACGGGAAAGCCTGTCCTCGCGGTCCGGTGCGGCACGTCCGGAGCGGGTCGGGCAGCCGCGTTCGGGCACACCGGACGGATCGTCGGGGATGCGGACATCGCACGAGCGGCGCTCCGACAGGCGGGCGTACACGTGCTCGGGTCGGTCGACGAGCTGTGTGACGTAACGACGGTGGTATCGGTGCTGTCACCCCGGAAGCGTCTGCCCGTGCGCGTCGGGGTGGTCGTCGGTGCCGGCGGCGCCGGTGTCCTCGCGGCCGACGAGGTTGCACGAACGGCCGGAGTCGAACTCGCCGATCTCGATCCGATTGGCAACCCGCTCGATGTTCCGTCCCTCGGCGATCCGGCCGTGTTTCCCGACGCGATCCGCACTGCCGGCGCGCACGACGGGTGTGACGCGGTTGTCGCCGTCACGACCACACTCGCGCACGACTACGAGATGGTCGCGACCAGCTGCGATGGTGTCCGTCGTCCGCTTGTGTTCGCACACCTCGCACCGGGTGACTCCTTCACGCGAGCCCAGGGCGAGCGGCTGGCGGAGGTTGGAGTTCCGAACGTCCCGTCCGTCGTGCATGCGATCCGCGCGCTGGGCGTTTGGGCGGGCGGTGCGGCCGCGAAGACCCACTCACCCTCGTCCACGGCCGAGCGACTCGGGCTCATCCTGTCGGCGGACCGCCTCGGGCCGCGGGCCCGGCGGTGGCTCGCGCCCGCTGGGGTCGCTGCTTCTGTGGAGGAGGCTGTCGCACTCGCTCACCGGTTCGGCGGCGCGGTGGCGGTGAAGGCGGAGGGAACCCACGTCGAGCACCGGACCGAGGTCGGTGCGGTACAGGTCGGTCTGCGCACTGAAGCGGAGATCACCGCAGCTTATGCAGCGGTGGCCGGTGCGTGCGAGGACCAGGTCGTGGTGCAGCAGACGGCGCCGGCCGGCATCGAGCTGCTGGTCAGCGTCATCCGCGATCCCGAGCTCGGGCCGGTGGCGCTCTGCGGGCTGGGTGGCGTGCTCGTGGAGCTCGGTATGGCAACGCCGTTGCCCGGGCCCCCGTCCGCTCGCAGGGCCGCCCTCCTGGCCGCACCTGTGGGCCGGTTGCTCGTCGGTTACCGCGGCGCCCCAGCTGCCGACGTCGACGGTCTGCTTGAGCTGATCGACGACCTGCTGGCCGCCGTTCACGACGACAACCGCATCGCCACCCTCGAATGCAACCCGGTGATCGTGCACGAGCGAGGCAGCCGTCGCGCGGCCACCATCGTCGACATCTCGATCTATCTGACTCCGAATTTGCCGACGGAGGAGCACGCATGACACTGACTCAATCGGTCAAGTTCGTGCCCGGGCTCGCCATCCCGATGCGCGATGGAGTGACTCTCCGCGCCGACATATATCGCCCGGATGACGACGAGCCACGTCCGGTCGTACTTGCGCGAACTCCCTACGACAAGCAGCTGGCGGACCCGCCCCGGCCGTGGCTCCGCTTCGCATCGGAGGGATACATCGTCATCGTCCAGGACTGCCGGGGTCGCAATGCGTCCGAAGGCGAGTTTGTACCGTTCCGTGACGAGATGAGCGACGGGTACGACACGATTGAGTGGATCGCGGCGCAGAAGTGGTGCACTGGCAAGATCGCCATGTACGGGACGTCGTACCTTGGCGCGACGCAGTGGCTCGCCGCGGCGGCAGCGCCGCCGCACCTGACGACTATCATTCCTGCATTTACAGCGTCCGACTACCACGACGGCTGGATCTATCACTCGGGCGCGCTGCTTCGTTCGTTCGCGATAGGTTGGGCTCTACCGTTCGCCCTCGGCGAGGTCGGCCGGAGCAAGATTCCCGCGAAAAAGCGCCCTGAGGTCGTCGAAGAGATCCGTGCGATGCTGAGCAATCTACCGGACACGGTGTCGCAACTTCCATTGAAGCGGGTTCCTGTGCTCTCGAACAACGGGCTCGCGCGCTACTACTTCGACTGGCTCGATCATCCCGACGACGACGACTACTGGCGACAGTGGAATATCGAAGCGCACCACGAGCGAATCAAGACGCCAGTGCTTGCGTTCGGCGGGTGGTACGACATGTTCTTGCGCGGCACGTTGCGCAACTTTCTGGGCATGCGGAGGAATGGCCCGACGCAGGAGGCGCGGACGCAGCGGCTCGTGATCGGCCCCTGGGCACACGGCAAGCCACTCTTCGGTCAGAACCCGGATCCAGCGATCAGCTTCGGCCTCGAGGCCACCTCGTTCGACGTCGAGGGGCTGTCGACCCGGTGGCTCGACTACTGGCTGAAGGGTGTCGAGAACGGGGTGCTTGCAGACACGGCGCCCGTGACGGTGTTCACGCTGGGCGAGAACCGCTGGCGGTCGTACGAGGATTGGCCGGTTCCCGGAACGCGGTGGGTCGACTACCATCTCCGTAGCGGTGGTCGCCTGACCATCGAGGCTCCCGAGATCGACGAGCCCGTCGACGTGTTCCTCTACGACCCGCGCGACCCTGTCCCGACGGTCGGCGGTCCCGCGTACGGCGACGGCGGCGCACGTGACCAGCGTGCCGTGGAGAGGCGCCCGGACGTGCTTGTCTACACCTCGCAGCCGCTCACGCATAGACTACGCGTGACCGGCCCCGTGACGGTCCGCCTGTGGGCGCAGACGACTGCACCCGACACGGACTTCACGGCGAAGCTCGTCGACGTCGCACCCGGCGGCCTGGCCATGAACCTCGCGGACGGGATCGTGAGAGCCCGCTACCGCAAGGGCCAGTCGCGCCAGGATCTCCTCAAGCCTGGTGAGCTCGTCGAGTACACCATCGACCTCGACGCCACGAGCAACCTCTTCGCGGCCGGCCACCGGATCCGAGTCGAGATCAGCAGCAGTAACTTCCCCCGTTTCGACGCCAATCCAAACACGGGGAACACCTTCGGAGACGATCGAGTCGGCGTCGCCGCGCTGCAAACCGTGCACCACTCTGCGCCCTGCCCCTCGCGGATCACGCTCCCGGTGGCACCGGCCTGACAGCAAGCTTGACGAGGACGCGCGTCGGCGACTCTCCTGAGCTGACCATTACGCAAGAGGCGGTTGGAGCTCGCGGACCTCGAGGAGGCTAGGTGTAAGACCCAGCCGGGTTGTTCCTCTTGAGGGCCTCTAGCCGCGTTAACGGTGGTTGGTGGCTGAGGGAGCCGTGTGGTCGCCGTCGATT
>Ga0070740_10001093_pt1 | contig 40811 bp, 41 predicted proteins | sample Coa_R2_FD_67286 | JGI IMG/M metagenome (GOLD analysis project Ga0070740, IMG submission 67286) | Surface soil microbial communities from Centralia Pennsylvania, which are recovering from an underground coalmine fire - Coalmine... | ecosystem: Environmental > Terrestrial > Soil > Unclassified ... | reverse complement strand
GCACCGATACTACCGGATCGCCCGCTTTCGCGGACGATGACGGCTTGGAGATTTACGGGCGCCGTCGGTCATGGCGTGGTCATTTGCAGGCGGACAGGGCTGACTATATGGTCCGCGCGGCCTCCGGCAAGTGATGCATCCTATTCATTCCATGAGCGCGCAATCCTTCGCCCCAGAAAATCCGCCGGCGCTGCGCGCCTGGCTGCTGCTGGTTGCGGCGATGATCTTTCTGACGCTGGTGGTCGGCGGGGCGACGCGGCTCACCGAAAGCGGGCTCTCCATCACCGAGTGGAAGCCGGTGAGCGGCATTTTGCCGCCGCTGTCGGATGCGGCCTGGCAGGCGGAATTCAAGGCCTATCAGGCGATCCCGCAGTACCAGGAGCGCAATCGCGGCATGAGCCTCGATGACTTCAAGGTGATCTACTGGTGGGAATGGACGCACCGCGTGCTGGCGCGCTCGGTCGGCATGGTGTTCCTGCTGCCGTTTTTGTTTTTCCTCTGGCGCGGCCTGGTGCCTCAGGCTTTGCGCGGACGGCTGTGGGGAATATTCGCCGGCGGCGCGCTGCTCGGGGTCGTCGGCTGGTGGATGGTGTCATCCGGGCTTGCCGGCTCCGGTCGGGTCAGCGTGTCGCAATATCGGCTCGCCTTCCATCTGGCGCTCGCCACCGCGATCTACGCCCTCGTGCTGTGGACGGCACAGGAGCTGGCGGCGCAGCGGCCAATCGATGCGCCGCCGCGGCTGCGCTATGGCGCCGTCGCGATCGCGGTGCTGGTGCTCTGCCAGATCTATCTCGGCGCGCTGGTCGCCGGCACCAATGCCGGGCTTGCCTACAATACCTGGCCGCTGATCGACGGCGCCTTCGTGCCGGAGGCCTCGCATTTGTTGTTCCTGGAACCGGCCTGGCGCAATTTTTTCGAGAACGTCCTCACCGTGCAGTTCGACCATCGCATGCTGGCCTACGTCGTCTGGCTCGCCGTGATGGTGCACGCCAATGACTGCTGGCGTGCGCGGCACGAAACATCCGGCGCGCTGATCCTTGCCGGCGGGGTTACGGCTCAAGCCGTGCTTGGCATCGTCACGCTCGTCTATCGGGCGCCGATCGAGCTTGCGCTGGCGCATCAGGTGGTGGCGATCCTGGTTTTCACCGTGGCCGTGGCCCACGCCGAGCGGCTGTGGCATCGTCGCGGTGTCATCGCGGAGGCAACATGATCGACACCAAGGTCACCGACGGCATCGCCGTCATCACGCTCGCCTACGGCAAAGTGAACGCGCTCGACACCGAATTCTGCGAAGCGCTCGCCGCGCGTTTTGCCGAACTGCGCGCATCCGACGCGAAGGCGGTGGTGCTGACCGGGCAGGGCAAGGCCTTTTCCGCCGGTGTCGAGCTCATCAAGCTGAGCGAAGGCGGCGAAAGCTACATCCGCCGTTTCCTGCCGGCGCTGCACAAGCTTTACGAGACGGTGTTTTTCCATCCCAAGCCCGTGGTGGCCGCCGTCAACGGCCATGCCATTGCCGGCGGCTGCGTGCTCGCGGCTTGCGCCGACCGCCGCATCATGGCGCGCGGCCAGGGCCGTATCGGCGTCACCGAATTGCAAGTCGGCCTGCCGTTTCCGTCGATGGCCTTCGAAGCGGTGCGCGCCACCGTGCCGCCGCGCTATCTGGCCGAGGTGATCTACAGCGGCGCGACCTATGACACTGATGCCGCGCTTACCCGCGGCTGGGTCGACGAGCTTGCCGAGCCGGGCGAGCTCTTGGAAGACGCGCGGGCCGTGGCGCAGGAGCTTGCCGCGCTGTCGCCGGCGGCCTTTGCCCACAGCAAGGCGCAGATCCGTCAGCCGGTCGGCGAATGGTATGCGCGCCACGGCGCTGCGATCGACAAGGCGGCGACCGACATCTGGTGCGCGCCGGCCTCGCTTGCCTATATCCGCGCCTATGTGCAGCGCACGTTGAAGAAGTGACGATACCTGTTTGTCAGGGACGGCGTGATCAAGCGGCTCACTTCGCCGCCAATCCCTGTTCGAGATCGGCGATGATATCGGCGACGTCCTCAAGCCCGACCGAAAGCCGCACAACATCGGGGCCGGCGCCGGCTTGGACCTTCTGCGCGTCGGACAATTGCCGGTGCGTGGTCGAGGCCGGGTGGATGATCAATGAGCGCGTGTCGCCGATATTGGCGAGGTGCGAGAACAGCTTGACGTTCGACACCAGCCTGACGCCGGCGTCGTAGCCGCCCTTGAGACCGAAGGTGAAGACGGCGCCGGCGCCTTTGGGCACATACTTCTTGGCGAGCGAATTGTATTTGTCGCCCGGCAACCCGGGATAGCTGACCCAGGCCACCTCCGGGCGCTTCGACAGCCATTGCGCGACCTCGAGCGCGTTCTCGGAATGGCGCTGCATGCGCAGCGATAGCGTTTCGATGCCGGTGAGGATGAGGAAGGCGTTGAACGGCGACAGCGCCGGACCCAGATCGCGCAAGCCCAGCACGCGGCAGGCAATGGCGAAGGCGAAATTGCCGAAGGTCTCGTGCAGCACGATGCCGGAATATTCCGGGCGCGGCTCGCACAGCATGGGGTACTTCTTGTCGCGCGACCAGTTGAAGGAGCCGGCGTCGACGATCATGCCGCCGATCGAATTGCCGTGGCCGCCGAGAAATTTGGTGAGCGAATGCACGACGATGTCGGCGCCGTAGTCGATCGGCTTGCACAGGTAGGGCGTCGCCAGCGTGTTGTCGACAATCAGCGGCACGTTGTTCTTGCGCGCGATGGTGGCGACCGCCTCGATGTCGGTGATGACGCCGCCGGGATTGGCGATCGATTCGATGAACACCGCCTTGGTCTTCGGCGTCACCGCCTTTTCGAAGCTGCCGATGTCGTCGGGGTCGGCCCACACCACGTTCCAGCCGAAATTCTTGTAGGAATGGTTGAACTGGTTGATCGAGCCGCCGTACAGCTTCTTCGACGCCACGAACTCGTCGCCCGGCGTCATCAGGGCGTGCATGACGATGACCTGTGCGGCGTGGCCGGAGGCGACCGCAAGCCCCGCGGTGCCGCCTTCCAGCGCGGCGACGCGCTCTTCCAGCACGGCGCAGGTCGGATTGCCGATGCGGGTGTAGATGTTGCCGAAAGTCTGCAGGCCGAACAGCGCCGCGGCGTGGTCGACGTCGTCGAACACGAAAGACGTCGTCTGGTAGATCGGCGTTGCGCGCGCGCCGGTGGTCGGATCGGGTTTGGCGCCGGCGTGAATCGACAGCGTGGCAAATCCTGGAATGCGTTCGGCGTCGGCCATGGCCTCGTTCCTCGCGTTGTGGGCAAAGCTTATCGGGGCGGCAAGGCGCGCCGTCAAGGCGAGGCAAGCCTAAGCCCGGGCATTGCCGCGCAAGCGGGAATCCAGCAATGCGACGCAAATTAGAAGATTGTTTCCCTGAGGCCCCGCTCGCGCGGCGATGAGCGCGTGAGGGATGCCGCCCTAGCTGTCGCGCCTCTTTTCAGAGCCGAGGCTCATGCGCTGCACGCCCTTGCCGAGCGTCTGAGCGCGCTTCGACGACAGCGTGCGCGAGTTGACGCCGATCCACGAGATTTCCGAGGACAGGCGGCCGTACTCGATCTTCGGGCAGCGGTTCATCACCACCTTGAGGCCGGCGTCCTCGGCGAGCTTGGCCGCCTCGTCGTTGCGGATGGTGAGCTGCATCCAGATTACCTGCGGCTTCGGCTCGAGCGCCAGCGCTTCCTGAACGATCGGCAGCGCAAACTGCGCGCCGCGGAAAATGTCAACCATGTCGATCGGGTCGGGGATATCGGCGAGCTTGGCGTAGATCTTCTGCCCGAGCGCCTCCTTGCCGGCGTGGCCCGGATTGACTGGGATGACGCGGTAGCCGCGCTCCAACAGATACTTGAAGGCGAAGTAGCTCGGCCGGTTGTCCTTCGGCGAGAAGCCGACCATGGCGATCGTCTTCACGGTGTTGAGAATGCCGCGGATGTAGCTGTCGGGATACTGGTCGTGGTTCATTTCGCCGCTTCGGAGGTCTTGGCGAGTTCGGCGCGCAGCCGCGCGTTCTCCGCCTGCAGCTCGGCGATCATGGCCTGCACCTTGCCGAAGGCATCCTCGAGCTCGGCCTCGGTGAAGCGGGCGACGATGTGCTGCGAACAGTTTGCGTCCCAGGCCTCGATGGTGAACAGGATGGCGCGCTCGGGCTTGGCCTTGTAGCCCCGGTCGAACAGCGCTTCCACCAGCGCCGGATCATTCTCGACGACGCGCGCCCGGCCCCACAATTTGATGCGTTGCCGCCGCGCCGGGTCGAGCAAAAACAGGAAGGCGCGGTCGTTCTCCGACAGATTGCCGAGGGTGATGTATTGCCGGTTGCCGCGGTAATCGGCAAAGCCGAGCGTCTTGTCGTCGATGACCTTGATGAAGCCTTTTGGCCCGCCGCGGTGCTGGATATAGGGGGCGCCGTCGGCGGTCGCGGTGGCAAGGAACGCGGTGTCCTGCTCGGCGATGAACTTGGCGAGCTCCGGCGTCACCTTGTCGGGAAAGCCTTCGGCGGTGCGGCGCTCGTAATGCTGGGCGGAGCCGCGCTGACTTTGCGCCTTCTGCGCGGCGGGAGTGAACACGATGGAAGCGTTGTTCATGGCGCGGGGTCCGTGCGGCGGGAACCTTGAAGATAGGCGGCCATGCCGACCTCAATAAGCCGTGCGCCGATCAAGGCCGCGTGAAGCACGCATCAACGGTCCTGCCATTTCGGATCACGTTTTTCGATGAATGCGCAGATGCCTTCCTCGGCGTCGCGCGCCATCATGTTTTCGGTCATCACCTGTGAGGCGTAAGCGTAGGCGTCGGCGAGCGGCAGCTCGGCCTGGCGATAGAAGGCTTCCTTGCCGATCTTGAGCACGTAGGACGACTTCGAGGCGATGTCTTGCGCCAGCCTGATCGCTTCGACGCGCTCGGCGCCGGCGGCGACCACGCGGTTGATCAAGCCGATGCGGGCTGCGTCCTCGGCCGCGACCATCTCGCCGGTCAGCAGCATCTCCATCGCATGCTTGCGGGCGACGTTGCGCGACAGCGCCACCATCGGCGTCGAACAGAACAGACCGATGTCGACGCCGGGGGTTGCGAATTTCGCGGCCGGGGATGCAAGAGCAAGATCGCAGCTGGCAACGAGCTGGCATCCGGCGGCGCTCGCCGGGCCTTGCACGGCCGCGATCACCGGCTGCGGCAGCTTGACGATCTGCTGCATCATGGCGCTGCAGGTTGCCATGATCCGGCTGAAATAGGCGCGGCCGCCGTCGGCGTCGCTGCGCCGTGCGGTCAGCTCCTTGAGATCGTGCCCGGCGCAAAACGCGGGGCCGTTGGCGGCGAGCACCACGGCACGGACCGAGGTGTCGGCGGCGATGTCGGTGAAGGCGGCCGCGAGCGCGCCGAGCAGCGCTTCCGACAGGCTGTTGCGCGCGGCGGGCCGGTTGAGCACCAGCACGGCGACGTCCTTGTCACGATCGCGCAGCAGCACCGGGCTGGCCGTCTGGACGTTCATAGGGTTGTCCCGATCCCTTGCGTTGCAGGATACTTAACCGGTGGGGCCCGGCTGGCAAGGCATTGGAACGGACGGCAAAAGCCGGCGTTGACGGCGCTAGGAGGCGCGCATGGCAAGGCGCAGGCGCAGCACCAAGGCCAAGTCGAAACGCAACGGCCGCAAATGGTCGCAGCGCGTCACGGCGACAAGCGATGCAATGACGCTGGAGCAGGGCGTGTTCAACAAAGCCAGTCCGGGTGCGATCGCGCGCTCGCTCAAGCGCTCAGCCGAGCGCAGCAGCCGTCGCAAGTCCGCACCCTATCGCTCCGCCATGTCGATGCTGACCTTCTATATCAACCGCGGCGGCAAGGGCCTGTCCAAGTCGCGCAAGCAAACGCTCGAACAGGCCAAGGACGCATTGCGCGCGCTTTACGGCAGGGCCTAGTCCTGGCTATCAGAGGGCGCGCCGGGTGTCCGGCTGCGCGGGGGAGAGATGCCGGCACCGGCCCTCAATGCCGAACAGATCGGCGACTTGCTGCACGAGGTGTTTCCGCAGGCCTTCTATCCGGGTTGCGGCCTGTCGATCGAGCGCGTCGCCTATGGCGATATTCGCGTGCGGCGGCAATTCCACGAAGACCATCTGCGCCCCGGCGGGACGGTGTCCGGTCCGACCATGATGGAGCTTGCCGATTTCGCCATGTATGTCGCGGTGTTTTCGGCGATCGGCCGCCAGCCTTTGGCGGTGACGACCAACCTGAACATCAACTTCCTGCGCAAGCCGGGCCCCTCCGACCTCATTGCGGATGCACGGCTGCTCAAGGTCGGCAAGCGCCTGGCGGTGGGCGAGGTGACGATCTATTCGGTGGGCCTGGACGAGCCGGTCGCCCATGTAACGTCGACCTATTCTATTCCTAATGGCCGCTAATTAGCTTTGGGTATCAAATTACCTTTCGCATAAGTAATTGATATTACGTGGAAAATATCATCGCAAGTGCATTGACCCGTCGGGTTTGCTCCGCTAGAGAACCGCAAATTTCAAGCGCGGCCTGGCCCGCGCCCATCCAGGGATCCAACATGAAGACCTATTCGGCCAAGCCCGCCGACATCCAGAAGAAATGGGTGACCATCGACGCCACCGGGCTCGTGGTCGGCCGGCTTGCTTCGATCGTGGCGCTGCGGCTGCGCGGCAAGCATAAGGCGAGCTATACGCCCCACGTCGATGACGGCGACAACGTCATCGTCATCAACGCCGCCAAGGCCGTCTTCACCGGCCGCAAGCGCGAGCAGAAAGTCTATCACCACCACACCGGCTATATCGGCGGCATCAAGGATCGCACCGCCAAGCAGATCATGGACGGCAAGTTTCCCGAGCGCATCGTCGAGAAGGCGGTCGAGCGCATGCTGCCGCGCGGACCGCTCGGTCGCGTGCAACTCGGCAACCTGCGCGTCTATCCGGGCGCCGAGCATCCGCACGAGGCGCAGAAGCCCGAAAAGCTCGATGTCGCCGCCATGAACCGCAAAAACGTGAGGAGTGCCTGACCGTGGCCGAGACCGTACAGTCGCTGGAAGGATTGGCGAGCCTGAAGCCGGCCGCGCCCGAAGCGCCCAAGCACGAGAAGAAAGTCGATGCCCAGGGCCGCGCCTATGCCACCGGCAAGCGCAAAAACGCGGTCGCCCGCGTCTGGATCAAGCCGGGCTCCGGCAAGATCCTGGTCAACACCAAGGCGGTCGAGCAGTTCTTCGCCCGTCCGGTGCTGCGCATGTTGATTCAGCAGCCGCTGGTCGCGGCCAACCGCGCCGGCCAATACGACGTCACCTGCACCGTCTCCGGCGGCGGGCTGTCGGGACAGGCTGGCGCGGTGCGCCACGGCCTGGCCAAGGCGCTGACCTATTTCGAGCCGGAACTGCGCGGCGCGCTCAAGCGCGGCGGCTTCCTTACCCGCGATCCGCGCGTGGTCGAGCGCAAGAAATACGGCCGTGCCAAGGCCCGCCGCTCGTTCCAGTTCTCCAAGCGCTAGCCGGCACGATAACGGCTGCAAAAGGGCGCCGGTCGCGGCGCCCTTTTTGTTTGTTGACGCAATCCCACCGGTTTTGCTGCAAGTTTAACGATAATTGTCGCCGCAGTTTCATCGAAGCGCGCGCAAGCCCGCAACAGTTTTTGCAATCGGCCCGACTATTTTACCGGCACCGCCGCCCTTGCGCGGGCGAGCGGTCAGCGGAGCCGGCATGCCCGATCCTCAATTCGAGCTTTCCTTTCTCGACGGTCCGACGTTGGCCTTCGTCACCGTGTGCATCGTCGCGCTGCTCGGCCTGTTTCTCGTGCTTGCCTGGCTGCAGCAGCGCGACATGCGCGCGCTCGCCTGGTGGGGCGCGGCTTATCTGATCGGCGCCTCCTCGCTCGCGCTATGGGCGGCGCCGCATCAATGGATCCATCTGCCGCGCGAAGTTCCCTTCGCCATGATTTTTGTCGCCTGCGGCATGGTCTGGAACGGCGTGCGTCTGTTCCGCGGCCGGCCGCTGCTGCCGGTCGGCGCCTTCGCAGGGGCTGCGGTATGGCTGCTGCTGTGCCAGTTGCCGCTCTTTGCCGAAGGCACGATGCCGCGCGCCGTGCTCGGCATCCTGGTCGTTGCCGCCTACACCTTCTCCATCGCCTTCGAGCTGTGGCGAGAGCGCCGCAAATCGGTCCATTCGCGCATCGCGCAGATCGTGGTGCCGTGCCTGCACGCGGCGATCTTCCTGCTGCCGCTGGCCATCCTGTCGTTGATGCCGGAGGTGTATGCGGCGAGCTGGCTTACCGTCTTCACGCTCGAGACCATTCTCTACGCGGTCGGCACCGCCTTCATGGTGCTCTTGATGGTCAAGGACCATGCGGTCGACATCTACCGCGACGCGGCCTCGACCGATTTCCTGACCGGCCTGCTCAACCGGCGGGCCTTTCTGGAGAACGCCTTGCGGCTGTGCGCCAAGCAGGCCAAGAACGGCAAGCCGGTGACGCTGATGATGTTCGATCTCGACCATTTCAAGTCGATCAACGACCGCTTCGGCCACAATGTCGGCGACGAGGCGCTGCGCGCGTTCGCCGACACGATCCGCAAGAGCATGCGCGGAAGCGACATCATCGGCCGCCTCGGCGGCGAGGAATTTGCCGCGATCGTCGACGAGCCGGGCGATGTCGCCGCCATGATCGCCGAGCGTGTGCGCGCCGGCTTCGAAACCGCCGGGGTCGAAATCGCCGGCATCAAGATCGGCGCCACCGTCAGCATCGGCGCCGCCACCGCGACCGAGGTCGTTACCAATATCGATGCGCTGATCGCGCGCGCCGATGTCGCGCTCTATCGGGCCAAAGGCGAGGGCCGCAACCGGCTGCGCATGGCCGAGACCGAGCCGCCGGTTGATCGCGCCCGCTTGATCGCCGCCGCGCGCAGCAGCCGCGAGGCCGAGGTCAAGGACATGCTGCGCCGCAATAGCGCGGCCTGAGCGCAGGCAACCTCTCGTTTACCCTGTGCGCCTAAGATCGCTGCTCCATGGCGCGTTCGTTCGCAGTTTCGCAGTCCGAGTCGCTTGCGCTTGAGGCCAATGCTGCGGGGGCGGCTTGGGCCTGCGCTTTTTCGTCATCGGCGGAGTACGACGCCGCCCTGATCGCGGAACGGCGCGCTGCCGGTGTTTACGGTCCGAAGCGTCGCCGCCGGCAGATGCTGGTCAGCGCGGCGGCGATGGCGGCCGCGCTGGCGGTCATCGTTCTCCTCATCGTCTGATCGCGTCCGAGGCGGACGAAAAAGGGCACCCCGCGAGGGGCGCCCTTGGAGTTGGCATCGCTCGTTCGATGCTAAGGGAGGAACGCTTACGCCGAGTAGTACATCTCGAACTCGACCGGATGCGGGGTGTGTTCGAAGCGGATCACTTCCGTCATCTTCAGGTCGATGTATGAATCGATGAAGTCGTCGTCGAACACACCGCCGGCGGTGAGGAAGCCGCGATCCTTGTCGAGCTCGCCGAGCGCCTGGCGCAAGCTGCCGCACACCGTCGGGATGTTCTTCAGTTCGGACTTCGGCAGATCGTAGAGATCCTTGTCCATCGCCGAGCCCGGATCGAGCTTGTTCTTGATGCCGTCGAGGCCGGCCATCGTCATCGCCGCGAAAGCGAGGTACGGATTGGCGAGCGGATCGGGGAAACGCACCTCGACGCGCTTGGCCTTCGGATTGGTGGTGTAGGGGATGCGGCACGATGCCGACCGGTTGCGCGCCGAGTAGGCGAGCAGCACCGGTGCCTCGAAGCCGGGCACCAGACGTTTGTAGGAGTTGGTGGTCGGGTTGGTGAAGGCGTTGATCGCCTTGGCGTGCTTGATGATGCCGGCGATGTAGGAGAGGCAGGTCTCCGACAGATCGGAATATTTGTTGCCCGCGAACACCGGCTTGCCCGCCTTCCAGATCGACTGATGGCAGTGCATGCCCGAGCCGTTATCGCCGTAGATCGGCTTCGGCATGAAGGTCGCGGTCTTGCCGTAGATCTGCGCCACCTGCTGGATGCAGTACTTGTAGATCATCATCTGGTCGGCCATCTGCGTGAGCGGCGAGAACTTCATGCCGAGCTCGTGCTGGGCGGACGCGACTTCGTGGTGGTGCTTCTCGACCTTGACGCCCATGCGCGCCATGGCGCCGAGCATCTCCGAGCGCATGTCCTGCGCTGAATCCTGCGGCGGCACCGGGAAGTAGCCTTTCTTGGTGCCGATGTGGTGACCGAGATTGCCGCCTTCGTATTCGGTGTCGGAATTCGACGGGAATTCGGTGGAGTCGAGCTTGAAGCCGGTGTTGTAGGGATCGGCGGCGTACTTGACGTCGTCGAACACGAAGAACTCGGCCTCGGGACCGAAATAGATGGTGTCGCCGACGCCGGAGGACTTCACCATGCCCTCGGCTTTCTTGGCGATGCTGCGCGGATCGCGATTGTAGGGCTCGCCGGTGGTCGGCTCGAGCACGTCGCAGACCAGCGATAGCGTGGTTTCGGCGAAGAACGGATCGATGCAGGCGGTTGCCGGATCCGGCATCAGGTTCATGTCGGACTCGTTGATCGCCTTCCATCCGGCGATCGAGGAGCCGTCGAACATCTGGCCTTCGGCGAACGTGTCCTCTTCGATCATGGTGACGTCGAAGGTGACGTGCTGCCACTTGCCGCGCGGGTCGGTGAACCGGAAATCGACGTACTTCACGTCGTTGTCCTTGATCAGCTTCATCACATCTTTAGCTGTCGTCATTGGATTGCATTCCCCCTATTTTTGAAAACGCCCGCGCGACTAAAGCCCGCGGACTAGATCGCATCAACTCCGGATTCACCCGTTCTGATACGAATGGCTTCCTCGATTTGAGACACAAAAATTTTGCCGTCGCCGATGCGGCCGGTCTGCGCCGCGCGCCGGATCGCTTCGATCGCCTTGTCCACCATGTCGTCGCCGAGCACGATTTCGATCTTCACCTTGGGGAGAAAGTCGACGACGTATTCGGCGCCGCGATAGAGTTCGGTGTGGCCCTTCTGGCGGCCGAAGCCTTTGGCCTCGGTCACCGTGATGCCCTGCAACCCGACCTCCTGTAAGGCCTCCTTCACCTCATCGAGCTTGAACGGTTTGATGATGGCCTCGATTTTTTTCATTGCGTTTCCTTCCCGGCACGCGCCGCCCGCGGCACATCACGACTTCAACCAGCCGCCCAGCAGTTAGCAGGTCCCGTGCCAAGCCGGCCGAGGACCGTTTATGCCTTTGCGGCAGGCACTTAGCACCCTCGGCTAGGGAGCACTAGGCAGTCGGCAGGTGTTCTGTGCCTATAAACTAGGCACTATGCATAAAAGTTTGCCATTCCTCGCAATAGCGCCGTATCGACCGCGAATTGTGGGCTGGGGGAGTGCCCGATACTGTTGAAGTCATGATGCGCCAAGATGGAGCTCATGCCCCAATGAGCGGGAGCTCACGCCCATGCTGGAGCTCTTAACCACGGCCGAAATGGCCGAGGCCGAGCGGCTGACGATCACGGCGGGAACCCCCGGCATCGCCCTGATGGAGGACGCAGGCCGTGCGGTCGCCGATGGCGTCGGCGCGCTGTCGCAAGGCCGCAGCATCCTGGTGGTGGCGGGGCCCGGCAATAACGGCGGCGACGGCTTTGTGGCGGCACGCGTGCTCGCCGAGCGCGGTCACAAGGTCCGGGTGAGCCTCGTCGGTGACCGCTCCCGGCTCAAAGGCGATGCGGCGACGGCGGCCGAGCGCTGGCAGGGCCCGGTCGAGCAGGCGTCGCCTCATGCCATCACCGGGCGCGATGTCATCGTCGACGCCTTGTTCGGTGCCGGCCTCGACCGCGCGGTGGAAGGGCTGCCGCGCGCCATGATTGAGGCCATGAACGCGAGTGGGGCGCCGATCGTGGCCGTCGACTTGCCGAGCGGCATCAATGGCCGCAGCGGCACCGTGATGGGGGCGGCGGTCAAAGCAGCCCGTACGGTGACTTTTTTCCGCCCCAAGACCGGCCATATGCTCATGCCCGGGCGGGCCCATTGCGGTCGATTGACCGTCGCCGATATCGGCATCCTGGCGACTGTGCTGGGGCGCATCAAGCCTGAGACTTTCGTCAATCAGCCGGACCTGTGGAGCGCCCGGTTCCCGGTTCCCCAAGCCGAAGGCCACAAATACAGCCGCGGTCATGCCGTCGCGGTCTCCGGCGGTCTGGTGACGTCGAGTGCCGCACGGCTCGCCGCGCGTGGGGCGCTGCGGGCCGGGGCGGGGCTGGTGACCATTGCCAGCCCGCGCGAGGCGCTGGCCGTGAATGCTGCGGCCAATCTGGCGATCATGGTGCGACCGGTCGACGGGGCGCTCGAATTGGCAGAGTTCCTCGCGGACAAGCGGCGCAACGCGGTGGTCATGGGCCCGGGTGGGGGCGTCGGGCCGGCGATGCGGGAGGAGGTCAGAGCAGCGCTCTCCAGCACAGCCGCTGTCGTTCTCGACGCTGACGCGCTGACCAGCTTTGCCGAGGAACCGACGGCGCTAAACGCGGCCATAGGCAGCCGCAAGGGGGCCGTTATCTTGACCCCACATTCGGGTGAATTCGCAAAGCTTTTTAATGTGATAAATGCTGATCCTAAACTTAATTCAAAACTTGAAAAATGCCGCGCAGCGGCCCGCCAGTCGGGCGCCATTGTCCTGCTCAAGGGCTCCGACACGGTCGTAGCCGCGCCCGATGGCCGCGCCTCAGTCGCCGGCAACGCTCCGGCCTATCTGGCGACCGCGGGGGCGGGCGATGTCTTGGCGGGCATGGTCGCGGGGCTGCTGGCGCAAGGCATGCCGGCTTTCGAGGCGGCCAGCGCTGCCGTCTGGCTGCATGGCGAGGCCGCCACGGCCTTCGGCCCGGGCCTCATCGCCGAGGATCTGCCGGAGGCCTTGCCGGGCGTCTACCGGCGGCTTTGGCCGTCGCTCGGCGGGCATTGATCGGCCATCGAGCCGGCCTATTTTCTTGCTGCGCCAGCGACATCGCATGATATAAGCCGCGCCGCCCAAGGGCCGGGGCCTCGGGTGCTTGCGCCTTGCCGCAGCCTTTGGGCCGCGTTAAGCCCTGACGGCGGCCAGGAACGTCTTCGAGCCCTTTGCGGGCGTGGCGGAATTGGTAGACGCGCGGGATTTAGGTTCCCGTGACGAAAGTCGTGGGGGTTCAAATCCCTCCGCCCGCACCACGCCCGAGGGGACCAGTCCTAAAGGCTTTTGACGCAAGTCTTGCCAGCAACACCGTGTGATCAATGCAAGTTACCGAAACCCTGTCCGAAGGCCTCAAGCGCGAATTCAAGGTCAATGTGCCGGCCGCCGAACTCGACGCCAAAGTCAACGCGCGGCTCGACGAGCTGAAGGACCGCATCCGCATCGACGGCTTCCGGCCCGGCAAGGTGCCGGTGTCGCACCTCAAGCGCGTCTACGGCCGCTCCGCCATGGCGGAAGTGATCGAGGCGACGGTGCGCGACACCAACAATCAGATCGTCAGCGAGCGCGGCTTCAAGCTCGCATCCGAGCCCAAGGTGACGATGCCGGAGGAAAAGGACGCGATCGAGCAGCTGATCGCCGGCAAGAGCGATCTCACCTACACAATGGCCGTCGAAATCGTGCCGCCGATCACGCTCGCCAATTTCAAGGACATCAAGCTGACGAAGCTGGTCAGCGACGTCGCCGATAGCGAGATCGACGAGGGCATCGCCCGCATCGCCGAGCAGAACAAGCCCTACACCGCCAAGGCCGCCGGCGAAAAAGCCGCCAAGGACGACCGCGTCGTGATCTCCTATGCCGGCACCATCAACGGCGAAGCCTTCGAAGGCGGCACCGGCGATGATGCCGTGGTGTTGATCGGCTCGAATACCTTCATTCCCGGCTTCGAGGACCAGCTTATCGGCATTGCCATCGGCGAAACGCGCACGCTGAAGGTGAAATTCCCCGAGCACTATCAGGCGCCGCATCTGGCCGGCAAAGACGCCGAATTCGTCGTTACCGCCAAGACGATCGAAACACCCGGCAAGGTCACCGTCGACGAGGAATTCGCCAAGTCGCTCGGCCTGGAATCGCTCGCCAAGCTGCGCGACGCGGTGAAGGAGCGCATCGAGCGCGAGCACGCTTCCGCCTCGCGCCAGAAGATCAAGCGCGCCCTGCTCGACGAGCTCGACAAGAGCCACAAATTCGAGCCGCCGCCGTCGCTGGTCGAGGAAGAGTTCGACCGCGTCTGGAAATCGGTGCTGCAGGAGCTCGAGAACGAGAAAAAAACCTTCGCCGACGAGAATACCACCGAAGAGAAGGCCAAGGCCGAATATCGCTCGATCGCCGAGCGCCGCGTGCGGCTCGGTCTGGTGCTGGCCGAGATCGGCGAGAAGAACAATATCACCGTGAGCGAGGACGAACTGAGCCGCGCCATCATGGGGCAGGCGAGCCAGTTCCCCGGCCAGGAAAGGCGCGTGTGGGATTTCTACCGGCAAAACCCGCAGGCGCTCGCCGGTATCCGCGCGCCGCTGTTCGAGGAAAAGGTGGTCGACTTCGTGCTGGAACTCGCCGAGGTCACCGAAAAGAAGGTGCCGCGCGAGGAGCTCTACAAGGACGACGAATCGGCCGCGTAAAGACGCCGCTTGCGCTGGCCGCATGGCGCAAATAGATCACCCCCGCGCCGGCGCGAGGCTAATCTAGCCGCAGCGATTCGCGCGAAGGAGCCGAAATGAGAGATCCGGTCGAGACCTACAGCCAGTATCTCGTGCCCATGGTGGTCGAGCAGACCAACCGCGGCGAGCGGGCCTATGACATTTACTCGCGGCTGCTCAAGGAGCGGATCATCTTCATCACCGGCCCGATCGAGGACGGCATGTCGACGCTCGTTGTGGCGCAGTTGCTGTTCCTGGAGGCGGAGAATCCGAAGAAAGAGATTGCCATGTACATCAACTCGCCGGGCGGGGTGGTGACCTCCGGCATGGCGATCTACGACACCATGCAGTTCGTGCGCCCGCCGGTGTCGACGCTCTGCGTCGGGCAGGCGGCCTCGATGGGTTCGCTGCTGCTCGCCGCCGGCGCCAAGGACATGCGCTTTGCGCTGCCCAACGCCCGCATCATGGTGCATCAGCCGTCCGGCGGGTTCCAGGGCCAGGCCACCGATATCATGCTGCACGCCCAGGAAATCCTGAACCTGAAAAAGCGGCTCAACGAGATCTACGTCAAGCACACCGGCCAGTCGCTGAAGAAGATCGAGGACGCGCTCGAGCGCGACTTCTTCCTGACCGCGGAGGCGGCCAAGGATTTCGGCCTGGTCGACAAGGTGATCGACAAGCGCCCGGAGGAAATGCTGCCAAAGCCCGCCTGATGCATGCCTGCCACGGGTTCCATGGGCTTTGCCAAAGCCGTGGACCGCTTCATTTCAGCCGCTTTCGCAAGGCCTGTTGGGCGGGCATTATCGTTAATAGATTCTTGATTATCACGTCGTTAGCATGCTTCGCTTATGGTGTGAGGGTCGGGAAGAAGGCGCCGGGCGGCCTGTTATCATCGCCGGTCGTGCCGGAGGTCGGCGCGAAACTTGCTTAGGTCTGTGGTGACTTGTAGAGGCGGGGTGTTCGCCGGCGAAGGTCAGTACGGGCGCGTGTGACGGAGAATGGAATGAGCAAAGTCGGCGGCAGCGATTCCAAGAACACCCTGTATTGCTCGTTCTGCGGCAAGAGCCAGCACGAAGTGCGCAAGCTCATCGCCGGGCCGACGGTCTTCATCTGCGACGAGTGCGTCGAACTGTGCATGGATATCATCCGCGAGGAGAACAAATCCTCGCTGGTGAAGTCACGCGACGGCATTCCGACGCCGAAGGAAATCCGCAAGGTTCTCGACGACTACGTCATCGGCCAGGATCACGCCAAGAAGGTGCTTTCGGTCGCCGTTCACAACCACTACAAGCGGCTCAATCACCAGTCCAAGCACAACGACGTCGAGCTCGCCAAGTCGAACATCCTGCTGATCGGGCCGACCGGCTCGGGCAAGACGCTGCTGGCGCAAACGCTGGCGCGCATCCTCGACGTGCCGTTCACGATGGCGGACGCCACCACCCTCACCGAAGCCGGCTATGTCGGCGAGGACGTGGAGAACATCATCCTCAAGCTGTTGCAGTCGGCCGACTACAACGTCGAGCGCGCTCAGCGCGGCATCGTCTACATCGACGAAATCGACAAGATTTCCCGCAAGTCCGACAACCCCTCGATCACCCGCGACGTCTCGGGCGAGGGCGTGCAGCAGGCGCTTCTGAAGATCATGGAAGGCACCATCGCCTCGGTGCCGCCGCAGGGCGGGCGCAAGCATCCGCAGCAGGAGTTCCTGCAGGTCGACACCACCAACATTCTGTTCGTGTGCGGCGGCGCCTTCGCCGGCCTCGAGAAGATCATCTCGGCGCGCGGCCGGTCGACCTCGATCGGCTTCAGCGCCAAGGTGCTGGCGCCGGAAGACCGCAAGCAGGGCGAAATCTTCCGCGAGGTCGAGCCGGAGGATTTGCTCAAGTACGGTCTGATCCCGGAATTCGTCGGCCGCTTGCCGGTGGTGGCGACGCTGGAAGACCTCGACGAGGCCTCGCTCAAGAAAATTCTGGTCGAGCCGAAGAACGCGCTGGTCAAACAGTATCAGCGGCTGTTCGAAATGGAGTCGATCGATCTGACACTCGCCGAGGAGGCGCTCGGCGCCATCGCCCGCAAGGCGATCGACCGCAAGACTGGTGCGCGCGGCCTGCGCTCCATCATGGAGGGCATCCTGCTCGACACCATGTTCGATCTGCCGAGCCTCGAAGGCGTCGAGGAGGTCGTGATCTCCAAGGAAGTCGTCGAGGGCACGGCGCGGCCGCTCTACATCTACGCCGACCGCAGCGATCGCACGGCGGAGTCCGGTAGCGCCAGCGCGTAACGCGTCCCACAGTTCAAGGCCCTCCCACCTAGAACCAAGGGCCCCGAATCGCGTTGATTTCGGTTAGCTGGTGAGGCGTACAGGCCGTTTTAACGTGAATATCCGGCCTTACTTGCGGACCCCCCATCCGCGGCATACGTATAGCGGTCCTCACGAGCGGGGGTACGAAAGATCGTAGTATGTGACTAGGTGCGGACTCGCGTACCCTCCGCGACTGAACACTCCGGCACTGATCTTGCGAGGCCGCATCTGCGGATCGCGAGAGCAGGGGCACCACTAGAAAAGGATTTCACGGAAATGACCAACAAGCCACGACCCACGCTGCAGCCGGGCGAGACCCGGGCCTACCCGGTATTGCCGCTGCGCGACATCGTGGTGTTCCCGCACATGATCGTTCCGCTCTTCGTCGGCCGCGAAAAGTCGATCAAGGCGCTCGAAGAAGTGATGCGGACCGACACCTTCATCCTGCTGGCGACGCAGAAAAACGCCTCCGACGACGATCCCTCGACCGATGCGATCTTCGAGGTCGGCACGTTGGCGAGCGTGCTGCAGCTGCTCAAGCTGCCGGACGGCACCGTCAAGGTGCTGGTCGAAGGCGTCGAACGCGCCAAAGTCAAGAAATACACCGACCGCAGCGATTACTACGAGGCCGATGCCAGCGTGCTGGTCGACGACACCGGCGACCGCGTCGAGGCCGAAGCCATGGCGCGCTCGGTGGTCAACGAGTTTGAAAACTACGTGAAGCTGAACAAGAAGGTGTCGCCCGAGGTCGTCGGCGTCATCCAGCAGATCACCGATTACGCCAAGCTCGCCGACACGGTTGCGTCGCACCTTGCGGTCAAGATTCCCGACAAGCAGGACATCCTGGAGACGCCGGTGGTCACCGAGCGGCTCGAGAAGGTGCTCGGCCTGATGGAGAGCGAGATTTCCGTCCTGCAGGTGGAAAAGCGCATCCGCACCCGCGTCAAGCGGCAGATGGAGAAGACGCAGCGCGAGTACTATCTCAACGAGCAGATGAAGGCGATCCAGAAGGAGCTCGGCGACGAGGAAGGCCGCGACGAGCTTCAGGAGCTGGAAGACAAGATCAAGAAGACCAAGCTCTCCAAGGAGGCCCGCGAGAAGGCGACCCACGAGCTCAAGAAGCTGCGCCAGATGTCGCCGATGTCGGCGGAAGCGACCGTGGTGCGCAACTATCTCGACTGGCTGCTGTCGATCCCTTGGAACAAGAAGAGCAAGGTCAAGAAGGATCTCAATCTCGCCGAGCAGATTCTCGACGCCGATCACTACGGCCTGGAGAAGGTCAAGGAACGCATCGTCGAGTATCTCGCCGTGCAGCAGCGCGCCAACAAGCTGACCGGACCGATCCTGTGCCTGGTCGGCCCGCCGGGCGTCGGCAAGACCTCACTCGGCAAGTCGATCGCCCGCGCCACGGGGCGCGAGTTCGTGCGCGTGTCGCTCGGCGGCGTGCGTGACGAGGCCGAGATCCGCGGCCATCGCCGCACCTATATCGGCTCGATGCCCGGCAAGATCATCCAGTCGATGCGCAAGGCCAAAACTTCGAACCCGCTGTTCCTGCTCGACGAGGTCGACAAGATGGGTGCCGATTTCCGCGGCGATCCGTCCTCGGCGCTGCTCGAGGTGCTCGATCCGGAGCAGAACCACACTTTCAACGACCACTATCTCGAGGTCGACTACGACCTGTCCAACGTCATGTTCATCACCACGGCGAACACGCTCAACATCCCGCCGCCGCTGATGGACCGCATGGAGATCATTCGTATTGCCGGCTACACCGAGGACGAGAAGATCGAAATCGCGCGCAAGCACCTGATCCCGCACGCGGTCACCAAGCACGGCCTCGACAAGAACGAGTGGGCAATCGACGACGAGGCTCTGATCACGCTGATCCGCCGCTACACGCGGGAAGCCGGCGTGCGCAATCTCGAGCGCGAGCTGTCGACCCTGATCCGCAAGGCGGTCAAGGAGCTGATGACGTCGAAGAAGAAGTCGATCACGGTCACGGCGCAGAGCCTCGGCGACTATATCGGCGTGCCGAAATTCCGCTACGGCGAGGTCGAGGCCGAGGACCAGATCGGCGTGGTCACCGGGCTTGCCTGGACTGACGTCGGCGGCGAATTGCTCACCATCGAAGCGGCGATGATGCCGGGCAAGGGCCGCATGACGGTCACCGGCAACCTGCGCGACGTGATGAAGGAGTCGATCTCGGCGGCGGCGTCCTATGTGCGCTCGCGCGCGGTCGCCTTCGGCATCGAGCCGCCGCTGTTCGACAAGCGCGACATCCACGTGCACGTGCCGGAGGGCGCAACGCCCAAGGACGGGCCATCGGCCGGCGTCGCCATGGTCACCGCCATCGTTTCGACCATGACCGGCATTCCGGTGCGCAAGGACGTCGCCATGACCGGCGAGATCACGCTGCGCGGCCGCGTGCTGCCGATCGGCGGCCTCAAGGAGAAGCTCTTGGCGGCGCAGCGGGGCGGCATCAAGACCGTGCTGATCCCGGAAGAGAACGCCAAGGATCTGGTCGAGATCAACGACAGCATCAAGAAGGGTCTCGACATCATCCCGGTGCAGCGCATGGACGAGGTGCTCGAGCGCGCGCTGACGCGCAAGCCCGAACCGATTGAGTGGGACGAGGCCGCGGCCAAGCTCGCCGAGGCGGCCGCCGCCGAGCAGCCGGCGGTCGAGGAGGACGGCTCCGGCCTCACGGCGCACTGAGCGCGCCACACAGGCAGATAAAACAGCGCCCGCGCGGGCGCTGTTTTTTTATCGGGAGGGGAGGTTTGCTTGCCGAGCCGGCGCTCGCGGGCTGCACGGGTCCGCCTTCGCCTTCGGCGCGACAGCCTTCGCCCTCATCGCAAGCGAAGGCTGGTGGGCGGTGACGGACTCGAACCGCCGACATCCTGCGTGTAAAGCAGGCGCTCTACCAGCTGAGCTAACCGCCCGCCTGCAAAGCCATAACGCTTCCGCAAAGCGCGATGCAAGCCAGGCAACGCGAAACGGCAGGCGCGGAATCCTCCACGCCTGCCGTCGCAATTCCCCGGAGGGTCGGGCTTAAGCGGCCGTCAGATCGCTTCTTTCAATTCCTTGGAAGCGCGGAAGGCGACCTTCTTGGAAGCCTTGATCTGGATCGGCTCGCCGGTCGCCGGGTTGCGGCCCATACGCGCGGCGCGCCGGCGCACTTGCAGAATGCCGAGGCCGCCGATGCGGATGCGCTCGCCTTTCTTCAGGTGCTTGACGATGGTTTCGACGAGATCGCCGAGCACGGTCTCCGCCTGCTTCTTCGACATCTCATGCGACTCCGCGAGTGCGGCGGCGAGATGCTTCAACGTCACCGTCGGCGGTGTCGGCGCTTTTCCAGGAACGGTAGCCATCAGTGGGACCCTCCTCTTGAATCCGAGCGCTTGGCGAGACGCCAAACAATCCGCCCATAAACGATTCTCCGCGGCGGCACCATCGATTCCTCGCGATAAATAAGGCTTTTTCGCAATTTTGACGCGGCGGGTTGACTATGGTGAAGGCCGCCATTAACTCGGCGCCACGCCCGCGGGGGCGTAGCTCAGTTGGTTAGAGCGCTGCCCTGTCACGGCAGAGGTCGCGGGTTCGAGTCCCGTCGCTCCCGCCATATTATCAATGACTTAGCTCAAATTCTGCGCTGCACCGAGGCGGTCGTTTTCATGCTCGCAGCAGCCCCGATCCCTGGCCTCCGGGCGCTGTTTTTCGACGTGTTCGGAACTTTGGTCGACTGGCGCACCTCGGTGGCACGCGAGGCCGAGGCCATCCTGTCGGCGCTCGGCTATGGCCTTGACTGGATCGCCTTTGCCGACGCCTGGCGCGGCGAGTACCAGCCCGGCATGGAGGAGGTGCGGACCGGGCGCATTCCGTTCTCCAAGCTCGACGTGCTGCATCGGCACAATCTCGTGCGCCTGTTGCCGCGCTTCGGTTTGCAGAATTTGTCGGACGAAGTGCTCGACGACCTGACGCTTGTCTGGCACCGGCTCGACGCCTGGCCGGACGTGCCGGCGGCGCTGGCGCGGCTGAAAACCAAATTCCTGCTGGCGCCGGTGTCGAACGGTAACATCTCGCTGATGGTCGATCTCGCGCGCCGCAACCAGTTTCCCTGGGACGCCATCCTCGGCGCCGAAGTCGCAGGCGACTACAAGCCGAAGCCGCGCGTCTATCTCGCCGCCTGCGAGGCGCTGAGCCTGGCGCCGGCCCAATGCATGATGGTGGCCGCGCACTCGAGCGATCTCGCGGCTGCTGCCAAGTGCGGTTTGCGCACGGCGCACACCGCGCGCGTCAATGAATACGGGCCGAACACCGGTGAGGCGGGGCCGACAGTGCCGGTCGATTACGCGGCGAAGGATTTGGCGGAGCTTGCGGATAAGCTGGGCGTGTGATCCGTCACCCTGAGGCGGCTGCGCGCAGCGCAGCCCTCGAAGGGCGACGGCCGGGGCCGTTCATCCTTCGAGGCTCGCTTCGCTCGCACCTCAGGATGACGGATTGCGAGCGCGCGAGGCTCAGCCTTTATACACCGGCTCCGGTTGCGTGAAGAAGCTGAGCAGGATGTGATAGACCAGCATGTAGTTCTTCTGCTGGAAACTCGCGTGCGAGACGCCCGGCATCACCGCGAATTGCTTGTCGGGATTGGGCAGCTTCTCGAAAAAATTCAACAGATCCTTGAACGAGGCGATGCCGTCGTGCTGGCCGCGCATGATCAGTGTCGGCACATTGATTTTTTCGGGGTTCACCACCGGCAATTTCGAGCACATGTCGACATAGGTGCCGGTCGGCACCGAGGTGTCGAGCGCGACAACCGCGTCGGCGAAAGCCTCGATCACTTTCTTCTCGGCGGTGTCGGGATGGTCGCGCTCGAAGATCGAATGGATGAAGGCCTTGTCGATCGGGCGGCGGTTCTTGGCCTGGAATTCGGGCAGCTTCTTGCGCCGTTGCTCGAGCGTGGGCGAGCCTTCGCCGGTCCACACCATGGCATCGAGCGCAAGCCGCGCCACCAGCTCCGGATGGCGTTCGGCGAACATCGCGGCGCGCAGCGCCCCCGATGAGATGCCGTAGACCAGGAGCGGGCGCTTGCCGCGCAGTTTCTGGATGTGCATCGCAGCGGCGTAGCAATCGTCGGCGCCTTGGGAAATCGGCGCGTTGTTGTTGCGATCCTTGGTGGAGCGGCCGTAGCCCTCCATGTCGACGCTCCAGCAGTCGAAGCCGTGGCGCGCGAAATAGTCCATCGCCGAGGAATCCGGCCGTCCCGCCACCTGCAGATCGAAGGTCGGCTGCGAGGCCATCGAGGAGCCGTGCACGAACAAAATGGTGCCGCGCGATTTTGCCGGATCGCCGGCGGATTTCTCCCACATGAACAGCTTCACGCCAGGCTCGCGCGTCGTCCAATGCTCTTCGCCTTTGATCGCGATCTTCGCCATTTCGTTCATTGATTCACCCGTTCGGCTTACTCAAGCTTGATATTGGCGGCCTTGATAACCTTGCCCCAGCGTTCGACCTCTTCGTGCATGTATTTGGCGGTCTTGTCGACCGAGCCGCCGAAGATCTCCGCCGTCAGGTTCATCAGCCGGCTCTGCACGCCGGGATCGCGCAGGGCTTCGTCGGTGTCGGCGTTGATCTTGGCGATGATCGCCTTTGGCGTGCCGGGCGGGGCGACGATGCCGTACCAGGCCACGGCCTCGAAGCCGGGCAGCGTTTCGGCGATCGCCGGCACGTCGGGCAGGCTCGGCAGGCGCTTGGGCGAGGCAACCGCCAGCAATTTGAGCTTGCCGGCCTGCGCCAGCGGCAGAGCGACGCCGAGATTGTCGAACATCAGGTCGACGTCGCCGGCCAGCAGCCCTTGCAGCGCCGGCGCCGAGCCGCGATAGGGCACGTGCTGCATCTTGACGTCGGCCATCAGCTGAAACAGCTCGGCGGTCAGATGCGAAGTGGTGCCGTTGCCTTGCGTCGCGTCGGTGATCTTGCCGGGGTTCTGCTTCAGCAAAGCGATGAATTCGGCCAAGGTCGAGGCCTTGATCTTGTCCGGGTTGACGAACAGCGCGTTCGGCACCTGCGCCATGACGATGATGGGCTCGAACTTGCCGGCATCATAGGGCAGCTTCGGATAGAGGTTCTGGTTGATCACCAGCGGCGGCGGTGGCGCCGACAACAGCGTGTAGCCGTCGGCGGCGGCGCGGTAAACCACATCGGCGCCGATATTGCCGGCGGCGCCCGGCTTGTTCTCGATCAGCACGGTCTGGCCCCATTTGCGCGACAGCCAGTCGGCGATGATGCGCGGCACCGCGTCGGCGGTGCCGCCGGCCGGGAACGGCACCACGATCTTGACGGCATGGTCGGGATAGGTCTGCGCCCGTGCCGGCAGTTGCGCTATCGGCGAAACGAGCGCGAGCGCAAAAACGACTCCGAGCAGGCCGCGCATGGCTTCCTCCACATTCTGCGGCGCTTGATCGCGCGCCTTGTGCCGCCAACAGTGCTATAGGCTGGCCGCGGATACAACACCGGGTCCGGCGCAATGGATCAAGGGCGATGGCGAAGCTGAAAGTGGCGATCTGCGGCGGCGGCATCGGCGGTCTGTTCGCCGCCAATGCGCTGATCGCGCACGGACTGGACGTCGACGTCTACGAGCAGGCGCCTGCGCTCGGCGAGGTCGGCGCCGGCGTTTACATGACGCCGAACAGCCTGCGGCATCTCTATCGGCTGGGCCTCGGAGCTGAGGTCGAGACCTGGGGCGCGCGGGTCGGCCAGGGCTCGCGTTACCTGCGCCAGGACGGCTCGCCGATCGCGCCGGTGCAGGTGACGGATTCATCGGGCAGCGGCACCTTCGGCATGCACCGCGCCGACCTGGTTGAATTTCTGGCGAAGGCGCTGCCGGCGGGCGTCGTGCACACCGGGCACCGCTGCGTCGGCTTCGAACAGGACGGCGACGTTGCACGCGTTCAATTCGCCAACGGTGCGAGCGCCGAGGCCGATATCGTCGTTGGCGCGGACGGCATTCATTCCGAGCTGCGGCCTTATGTTTTCCCGCCGTCGCGCCCGGTGTTCCACGGCACGATCTCCTACCGCGGCATCGTGGCGCACGAGCGCGTGCCGCATTGGCCGAACGACGCCTGGCTGATGTGGCTCGGCAAGGGCAAGCACTTTCTCACCTTCCCGGTGCGCGCCGGCAGGCTGATCAATTACGTCGGCTTCGTGCCGGTGGACGAGGAGATGAAGGAATCCTGGTCGGCCGCCGGCGATCCGGACGTTTTGCGGGGCGAATTTGCCGGCTGGGACCCGCGCATCGACACGATCCTGGCGCAGGTGCGGACGACGTTTCGCTGGGCGCTCTACGATCGCGAGCCGCTGGCGAGCTGGAGCAAAGGCCGGCTGACGCTGCTCGGTGACGCCGCTCACCCAATGCTGCCGCACATGGGGCAGGGCGCCAATCAGTCGATCGAGGACGGCATGGCGCTGGCGACGATTCTGGCACGGGCCGACCGGGGCACCGCGCCGGCGGCGCTGCTCGCCTATGAACGGCTGCGCCGCGAGCGGGTGGCTGAGGTGCAGCGCGGCTCGCGACAGAACGGCCTGCGCTACGATTCGATGTATGCCGATCTTGCGGTGCGCGACGCCGAGCTTGCCGCGCACGCGGCCTTCCGCAGGACGCTGTACGACCACGACGTCGTGCCCGAAGCGCAGGCAGCCGCCCTTGCGCTGACGTGACCCGCCCGCGTCACGCCGAGTGCCTGAAGCTACTCCTTGACCGCGCCCGTCATCGCCGACACGTAGTGCTCGACGAAAAACGCGTAGAGGATCACCAGCGGCAGCGAGCCGATCATGGCGCCGGCCATCAGCGAGCCCCAGCGGTAGATGTCGCCGTCGACCAGCGCGGTGACGATGGCGACCGGAACCGTCTTGTACTGCGTCGAGGAAATGAACGTGAGCGCGTAAATGAATTCGTTCCAGCACAGTGTGAAGCAGAAGATGAAGGCCGAGATCAACCCCGGCACCGCCAAAGGCAGCACGATCTTGGTGAGGATCTGCCAGCGGCTGGCGCCGTCGATCAAGGCACATTCTTCGAGCTCGAAGGGAATGGTCTTGAAATAGCCCATCAAGAGCCAGGTCGAGAACGGGATCAGGATGGTCGGGTAGGTGAGGATCAGCGCAAACGGCGTGTCGAACAAGCCGTACTGGTAGACGACGGTCGAAAGTGGGATGAAGAGGATCGACGGCGGCACCAGATAGGCAAGGAAGATCGCGCCGCCGACCCACTGCGCGCCCTTGTAACGCAGGCGCACGATCGCATAGGCGGCGAGGACGCTCGCCGCAATCGATAGCGCGGTTGCGCACACCGCCACCATCATCGTGTTCCACAGCCAGATCGGGTAGTCGGTGTCAAACAGCAGTTTCTCGATGTGCTTCAGCGTCGGGTTCCAGGTCCAGAACGGGCTGTAGGTGTCGAGGTCGAGCAATTGGCTGTCCGGTTTGATCGACGTCAGCGCCATCCAATAGAACGGGAACAGCAGGACAAAGAGGATGACCGACAGCGGCAGATAGAGCGTCACCAATTGCCGCGGCAGCGACTGCAGATAGCTCATTCCCTCGGTGGTGTCGGCGAGCGGCGAGGAGCCGGTGAGCACCGCTTTCGGATCGACGACCTTGCCCGCCAGAGCGTCAGTCATTGTCGGCTCCCTGCTGCCATTTGCGGCGCTGCAGGCCGAACCAGGACACCAGGATGGCGAGCAGCAGGAACGGGATCATGGCGGTGGAAATGGCCGCGCCTTCGCCGAGGTAGCCGCTCATGATGGCGCGCTGGTAGGAGAACGTGGCCATCAGATGCGTGGCATTGACCGGCCCGCCGCGCGTCATCACCCAGATGAGCTGGAAATCGGTGAAGGTGAAGAGCACCGAAAAGGTCATCACCACGGCAATGATCGGCGTCAGCAGCGGATAGGTGATGTAGCGGAAACGCTGCCACGGCGTGGCGCCGTCGATGGTGGCGGCCTCGTAGAGCGAAGGCGAAACCGTCTGCAGGCCGGCGAGCAGCGTGATCGCGACAAACGGCACGCCGCGCCAGATATTGGCGAAGATGACGGACCAGCGCGCGTTCCAGACATCGCCCAGGAAGTCGATGTTGGCCGAGATCAGCCCCATCTTTCGCAGCGACCAGGAAATGATGGAGAACTGCGGATCGAACAGCCACCAGAAAGCGATGGCCGAAAGCACCGTCGGCACGATGAAGGGAATCAGCACCACCGCGCGCAGGATGGCCTTGAACGGCAGCCGCTCGTTCAGCAGCAGCGCAAGGTAAAGCCCGACCGCGAATTTGATGGTGCTGGCGACGCTCGTATAGAGCAGCGTGTTGAACACCGTCAGCCAAAAGGTCGAATCGTCCCAGAGGAATTCGTAATTCTCCAGGCCGACAAAGATGCCGCCGCGGCCGAGGCGCGCGTCCGTGAACGACAGCCAGACGCCGAGTCCGAGCGGATAGGCGAGAAACAGGATCAGGAATGCCGCTGCCGGCACCATGAACCATAGCCCCAGCCAGTTGCGGTCGGCCTTCAGCCGATTCCACAACGTGACTTCGGCCCGCACGGGCCTGACGGACGATTTCAACGCAATGTCGGCCATGTCTTCCGGGCAATTTGCCTCTCCCCGCCCGCGGGCGACGTCGCCCGGAGCGGGGAGAGGGAGTGCGATCAGCGGTAGATGCGCTTGAGCTGCCGTTCCGCGATGGCGATGGCGCCTTTCACGTCTTCGCGGCCGGTGCAGTAGTTCGCGAACATGTCGAGAATGACGAAGTCCGCGATTGCGGTCGCCGCCTTCTCGCCGACCGAGCCGAGCCCGCCCGCCGTGAGCGTGCGCTTGGCGGCCTCGCCGAACACCTTGTTCTTCGGGTCGGCGGTCCAGATCGGGTTCTTGTCGTAGGCGTTGAGGCAGTGCGTCAGATAGCCTTGCGCCGACTCGATCCAGGGATTGAAGTTGTCGGCTTCCAGCATGAAGGCCATCAGCGCCTTACAGGCCTGCGGATATTTGGTGTAGGTCATCGCCAGCACCGGATACATCAGGTGCAGTTCGGTCGGCTTGCCGACCGGGCCGACCGGCCAGTAGGCGTGGTCCATGTCCTCGGCGATCTGCTTCTTGGTCGGGTCCTTCTTGGCCGCGACGTAGATCGAGATGCCGTTATCGGTCCAATAAATTTCGCCGGCGAGGAAGGCCTTGTTGTTGGAGGCGTCGTTCCATGAGGCTACGCCGGGGATCATCTCGGCATAGAGCGCCTTGGCATATTCGAGCGCCTTGGCGGTTTCCGGCGAATTGATGATGACCTTGTCGTCCTTGTCGACGGCGTTGCCGCCTTGCGACCACAGGCACCAGTGTACCCAGCCGTTGCCGTCGCCGGAGGCGTGGCCGAGGGCGAAGCCGCCGGGCGTGTTGTTCTTCTTCATCGCCTTGGCGTATTCGAGGAAGGCGTCGCTCTTGTCCGGGAATTTCGAGAAGCCGGCCTTCTTCGACGCGTCGATGCGGTAGTTGACCATATTGCCCGAATAGCAGATCGGGATCGCGATCCATTTATTGCCGCTCTTGCCGTACTTGACCGCGCTGTCGACCCAGCCGCCGTATTTCTTGCCGAGGTAGTCGGCAACGTCGGTGACGTCGACGCATTTCTGCGGGAACAGATGCGGCAGCGAGTAGAGGCCCCAGAAAAGGTCCGGCCCCGTGCCGGTATTGGCGGCCACGGAGGCTTTGGGCTGGACGTCCTCGTAGGACTCGCGCGCGATGTCGACCTTGACGCCGGTCGCCTTGGTGAAAGCTTCGATCAGCTTGACGAAGGCGTCGTCCTCGGACTGCACGAAATACTTCCAGCGCAGCATCGACAGCTTGGCGCCCTTTTCCGGCTTCCAGGGCGCGTTTTGCGCCCAGGCCTTCGCCCAATCGAGCAGGGCAGGCCCGGTCAGCGCGCCGGCGGCGGCCGCCGCCGTGCCGCCTTTCACCAGTGTGCGGCGAGTAAAGAATGGCATCGATCGTTCCTCCGTTTGTTGTGTCAGTTGCTGAGACGCTTACCCGTCGTCTCGTCGAAAAGATGGACAAGCCGCGGGTCCGGCTTGAGCCGGATCTTGTCGCCCGGCTTGAATTGATGGCGTTCGCGGAACACCGCGATGACTTCTTCGCCGCCGAGCTTGGCGACGACCTGCAGCTCCGACCCTGTCGGCTCGACCACCTGGACCTCGGCGTCGGCGCCGTCGTCGGCAAGCACAAAATGCTCCGGCCGCACGCCGCACAGCGCCGGGCGGCCGTCGCTTCCGGTCGGCGCCGCGGTCAACGCAAAGCGGACGCCGGCCTGGCCTTCGAAGCTTGCGTTGTGATTGAGGCGAATACGACCCTTGAGCATGTTCATCGCCGGTGAGCCGATGAAGCTGGCGACAAACAGGTTGGCCGGGCGGTCGTAGAGCTCGAGCGGCGCGCCGATCTGCTCCACCAGACCGTCATGCATGACCACGATCTTGTCTGCCATGGTCATGGCCTCGATCTGATCGTGCGTGACATAGATCGTCGTGGTCTTCAGCCGCTGATGCAGTTCCTTGATCTCGGTGCGCATCTGCACACGCAGCTTGGCGTCGAGGTTCGACAACGGCTCGTCGAACAGAAACACTTGCGGATCGCGCACGATGGCGCGCCCCATGGCAACGCGCTGGCGCTGGCCGCCGGATAATTGACGCGGATAGCGCGACAGCAGCGCCGACAGGCCCAGGATTTCGGCGGCGCGGTTGACGCGTTCGTCGATTTCGTGTCTCGGCGCGCCGCGCAGCTTCATGGAGAAGGCCATGTTGTCGGCGACCGTCATGTGCGGGTAGAGCGCGTAATTCTGGAACACCATTGCGATGTCGCGCTCTTTTGGCGGCAGCCTGTTGACGACGCGATCGCCGATGGAAATCTCGCCCGCGGTGATGTTCTCGAGTCCCGCGATCATCCGCAGCAAGGTCGACTTGCCGCAGCCCGAAGGTCCGACCAGGACGACGAACTCGCCGTCGCCGATCGAGATGTCGACGCCGTGGATCACCGCCGTCTGGCCGAATGCCTTGTGCACGCCGCGGATCGCAACTGAAGCCATTCGTTCCTCCCGGGCGACGCAAAGGGTCCCCGTGGTTGTTCTTGTCTGTCGTCCTGGCGGGCGCCGTCGCGGCGGCCGCCAGCGGAAGGCAAATCATCGGGCTTTCGCCCTTCGAAAATCAAGTGCCGCGCACTGGCCGCGCTTTGCCGAAGGATCCGGGACGCAAGGGCCCGCCCGCTATTGAATCAGGGCGATGTGGTTGTCCTTGATGACCTTGGCCCAGGTATCGACCTGGCCGTCCATAAAAGTCCGGAATTTGGCCTGGGTCATCACCAGCGGGACGGCGCCCTGCTTGGCCCAGGTCTCGCGGATGTCGGGCCGGGACAGGATGTTGGAGATTTCGTCGTTGAGCTTGTCGATCACCGATCGGGGCGTCCCGGTGGGCGCCATGAAGCCGACCCAGAGTGTGGCGGCAAAGCCGGGCACGGTTTCGGCGATGGTCGGCACGTCCGGCAAGATAGGCGAACGGGTGCGGCCGCTGGTGCCGAGTGCTCGAACTCTGCCCTCTTTTATGAGCGGAGCCATGGTCGGCACGGAATCGAACAGAATCTGAATCTGGCCGCTGAGAATGTCGGTGCGCATGCCGCTCGACCCTTTATAGGGCACGTGCACCAAGTCGATGCCGGTGAGGTTCTTCAACAGCTCGGCGGCCATGTGATAGTTCGAGCCCGGGCCGGAGGAGCCGTAGTTGAGCGTGCCCGGCTTGGCCTTGGCCAGCGCGATGAGCTCATCCAGGGTTTTCGCCGGCACGGACGGGTTGACGACCAGGACCAGATCGCTGTCGACGATCGGCGCGACCGGCACCAGATCCTGCATCAGACGATAGGCTTTCTTGGCGTAGAGCGTTTCGTTGACGGTCTGGGTGCCGGAGACGACGAGCAGCGTGTAGCCGTCGGGCGGCGATTTCGCGACCACCTCGGTGCCGATGGTGGTGCCGGCGCCGGGACGATTCTCGACCACGAAAGCCTGGTGCAGGACGGTCTGCAGCTCCTGCGCCACCACGCGGGTGTACAGGTCGGCCGGTCCGCCGGCGCCGAAGGGCGCGACGATCTTGACCGCGCGTGAGGGGTAGTCGTCGGCCCCAGCCGGTTTGGCGGCGGCCACCAGGGCCGCGACAGCGAGTGCGACGGCGACCGATTTTGCGCGCAGGATTGCCATGCGCCGACCTCCGAACTTCGTTACCGCCGCCCGCGCGCCGACTATCGTGGCGCGCCTCAGCCTCTGTCAAATGTGACGTTTTCGCGCTCGTGGATGCCGCGGAATGTCGGCTTGCGCCCCCTTTTGCCCTGCGCTAAGCCTCAGCCGCTCCCGTTCACGAGGCTATTTCCACCACGGCAAGGGCATTTTGTGCGGGGTTGCGGCGCAGGTTCTGGTGCCGCCGGACAGTCCGGGGCGGGCGCATTTCCGGGGCAGGGGCTTGGGGGCTCGCTTCGCTAGAGGTCGCCGATGCACGCTTTGCTCATGGACTACCTGCCCCTCGTCATTTTCATAGCGGTCGCGCTGGCGATCGGCCTGGCGCTGCTGATCGCGCCCTTTATCGTCGCCTACAAGCAGCCGGACCCGGAAAAGCTCTCGGCCTACGAGTGCGGCTTCAACGCCTTCGACGACGCGCGCATGAAATTCGATGTGCGGTTCTATCTGGTCGCGATTCTGTTCATCATCTTCGATCTCGAGGTGAGCTTCCTGTTCCCCTGGGCGGTGGCGTTCCGCCAGATCGGCGCTTTCGGCTTCTGGGCGATGATGCTGTTCCTTGGCGTTCTCACCGTCGGCTTCATATATGAGTGGCGGAAGGGGGCGCTCGAATGGGACTGACCCCGAGGGGCGCCGCATGACGCTGATCGCGCCCGAGGCGAAAGGCATTCTCGACCCGCGCACCGGCAGGCCGGTGGGCGCGGATGACGCGTTTTTCCGCGACGTCAGCAGCGAACTGTCCGACAAAGGCTTCCTGGTCGCCGCCGCCGACGACCTCATCACCTGGGCGCGCACCGGCTCGCTGATGTGGATGACGTTCGGACTGGCCTGCTGCGCGGTCGAGATGATGCAGATGTCGATGCCGCGCTACGACGCCGAGCGCTTCGGCTTCGCGCCGCGCGCTTCGCCCCGCCAATCCGACGTCATGATCGTCGCCGGCACGCTGACCAACAAGATGGCGCCGGCGCTGCGCAAGGTCTACGACCAGATGCCGGAGCCGCGCTACGTCATCTCGATGGGATCATGCGCCAACGGCGGCGGCTATTATCACTACTCGTACTCGGTGGTGCGCGGCTGCGACCGCATCGTGCCGGTCGACATCTACGTGCCGGGCTGTCCGCCGACGGCGGAGGCGCTGCTCTACGGCGTCATGCTGCTGCAGAAGAAGATCCGCCGCACCGGCACGATCGAGCGTTAGGACAAGGCTGGAATGGACGACACGCTCGACAGGCTTGGGCAGATCATCAAGGGCGCGCTCGGCGGCTCGGTCACCGGCTATGAGGTGGTGCGCGGCGAATTGACCGTGCACGCCAAGGCTGCCGACATCGTCAAGGTCGCGCGCTTCCTGCGCGACGATCCGCTCTGCCAGTTTGTCTGCATCATCGACGTCACCGCGGTCGATTGGCCAGCCCGCGAGCAACGCTTCGACGTCGTGTATCACCTGCTGTCGCCGCGCCTGAACACGCGCGTGCGCGTCAAGATCATGACCGACGAGACGACGCCGGTCGCCTCGCTGGTCGGGGTCTATCGCGGCGCCGACTGGTTCGAGCGCGAGACCTACGATCTCTACGGCGTGCTGTTCACCGGCCACCCCGACATGCGGCGTATCCTCACCGACTACGGCTTCGAAGGTCATCCGCTGCGCAAGGACTTCCCGCTCACCGGCTTCGTCGAGGTGCGCTACGACGACGAGGAAAAGCGCGTGCGCTATGACAAGGTGCGGCTCAATCAGGAATTCCGCAACTTCGATTTCCTGTCGCCCTGGGAAGGCACCGATTACGTCATTCCGGGAGACGAAAAGGCGAAAGAGGGCAAGCCGTCATGAAGCCGACGCTCGCGCCCGGATTGAAGCATTCGTTCTCCTACAAGGTTCCGGAGAACAAGACGGTGCCCTACACCTATCCGGAGTCCGACATCATCGCCAACATGCCGAAGGTGTTTGCCACCGGCTTCATGATCGTGCTGATGGAATGGGCCTGCGCCGACCTGATGGCGCCGCACCTCGATGACGGCGAAGGTTCGCTCGGCACCCATGTCGACGTCTCGCATCTGGCGGCGACGCTGCCCGGGCAGACGGTGACGGTCGACGTCGAGCTTGCTGAAGTGAAAGGCCGCAAGCTGGTGTTCAAGGTGCGTGCCCATGACGGCATCGACCTGATCGGCGAGGGCCGTCACGAGCGCGTCGTGGTGGCGTGGGACCGCTTCAACGCCAAGGTCGCGGAGAAAGCCAGGGCGGCGGCGGAGGCGGTGAGCTGATGGCCGAAACCGACGTCCGCAACTTCACCATCAATTTCGGCCCGCAGCATCCGGCGGCGCACGGCGTGCTGCGCCTGGTGCTGGAGCTCGACGGCGAAATCGTCGAGCGCGTCGACCCGCATATCGGCCTTTTGCACCGCGGCACCGAGAAGCTGATCGAGCACAAGACCTATCTGCAGGCGATCGGTTATTTCGACCGGCTCGACTACGTCGCGCCGATGAACCAGGAACACGCCTTCTGCCTGGCGGTGGAACGGCTGCTCGACATCAAGGTGCCGCGGCGCGCGCAATTGATCCGCGTGCTCTATGCCGAGATCGGCCGTCTGCTTTCTCATCTGCTCAATGTCACCACGCAGGCCATGGACGTCGGTGCGCTTACCCCGCCGCTGTGGGGCTTCGAGGAGCGCGAGAAGCTGATGGGGTTCTACGAGCGGGCCTCGGGCGCGCGCATGCACGCCACCTATTTCCGCCCCGGCGGCGTGCACCAGGACCTGCCGCCGCAGCTGATCGACGACATCGAGGCCTTCTGCGACCCCTTCCTGAAGGTGGTCGACGATCTCGATGCGCTGCTCACCGACAACCGCATCTTCAAGCAGCGCAATGTCGACATCGGCGTGGTCAAGCTCGAGGATGCCTGGAACTGGGGCTTCTCCGGCGTGATGGTGCGCGGCTCTGGCGCGGCCTGGGATCTGCGCAAGGCGCAGCCCTACGAATGCTATGCCGAAATGGACTTCGACATTCCGATCGGCAAGAACGGCGACTGCTTCGACCGCTATCTGATCCGCATGGAGGAGATGCGGCAGTCGACCAAGATCATGAAGCAGTGCCTCGCCAAATTGCGTGAGCCGGCGGGGCAGGAGCCGGTGGTCGTCGACGACAACAAGATCACGCCGCCGCGCCGCGGCGAGATGAAGCGCTCGATGGAGGCGCTGATCCATCACTTCAAGCTCTACACCGAGGGCTATCACGTGCCGGCCGGCGAGGTGTACGCCGCGGTGGAGGCGCCGAAAGGCGAGTTCGGCGTCTATCTCGTCGCCGACGGCACCAACAAGCCGTACAAGTGCAAGATCCGGGCACCGGGCTTTGCCCATCTGAGCGCCATGGATTTCCTGACGCGCGGCCACATGCTGGCGGACGTTTCGGCGATCCTGGGATCGATCGATATCGTGTTCGGGGAGGTGGATCGATGAGCGTGCGCCGTCTCGCCCCGCCGGAGCTGCAGCCGAAGGAATTTGCCTTCAGCAAGGCCAATCTCGATTGGGCCAAGGAGCAGGTGAAGAAATACCCGGAAGGGCGGCAGGCCTCCGCCATCATCCCGCTGTTGTGGCGCGCCCAGGAGCAGGCCGGCGGCTGGCTGCCCGAGACCGCGATCCGCTACGTCGCCGACTTTCTTGGGCTGGCGCATATCCGCGCGCTGGAGGTTGCGACCTTCTACACCATGTTCAACCTGTCGCCGGTCGGCAAATTCCATGTGCAGCTGTGCGGCACCACGCCGTGCCGGCTGCGCGGCGCCGACGATTTGGAGCAAATCTGCAAGAAACGCATCGGCGAGCAGGGCGAGGTGACCAAAGACGGCAAGTTCTCCTGGGTCGAGGTCGAATGCCTCGGCGCCTGCGTCAACGCGCCGATGGCGCAGATTAATTATGATTACTACGAGGACCTCGACGCCAAGAGCTTCGGCAAGATCCTCGACGACCTCGCCGCCGGCAAGAAAGTGAAACCCGGTCCGCAGATCGACCGGCAGTTTTCCGCTCCGGTCGGCGGTCCGGGCACGCTCAAGGAAAAAGCCTGATGCTGGCGGACAAGGACCGCATCTTCCGCAATCTCTACGGCCTCCACGACTGGGGCCTCAAGGGCGCGCGGGCGCGCGGCGCCTGGGACGGCACCAAGAAGATTATCGAGCTTGGGCGCGAGGCGATCGTCAACGAGGTGAAGAATTCCGGGCTGCGCGGCCGCGGCGGCGCTGGATTTCCGACCGGGCTGAAATGGTCGTTCATGCCCAAGCAGATCGGCGAGCGGCCGCATTATCTCGTCGTCAACGCCGACGAATCCGAGCCCGGCACCTGCAAGGACCGCGAGATCATGCGGCACGATCCGCATCTCCTGATCGAAGGCTGCCTGATCGCGGGCGCCGCCATGGGCGCACACACCGGCTACATCTACGTCCGCGGCGAATTCATTCGCGAGCGGGAAAGGCTGCAGGCTGCGGTCGATGAAGCCTACGCGGCCAAGCTGATCGGCAAGAACAATGTCCACGGCTGGGATTTCGACCTTGTCGTTCATCACGGCGCCGGCGCCTATATCTGCGGCGAGGAAACGGCATTGCTCGAAAGCCTCGAAGGCAAGAAAGGCCAGCCGCGCCTGAAGCCGCCGTTCCCGGCCAATGTCGGCCTTTACGGCTGTCCGACCACCGTCAACAATGTCGAGTCGATCGCCGCCGTGCCGGATATCATGCGCCGCGGCGCCACCTGGTTTGCCGGCATCGGCCGGCCCAACAATACCGGCACCAAGCTGTTCTGCATTTCCGGCCACGTCGACAAGCCCTGCAACGTCGAAGAGGCCATGGGCATTCCGCTGCGCGAGCTGATCGAAACCCATGCCGGCGGCGTGCGCGGCGGCTGGGACAATCTGCTCGCCGTCATTCCCGGCGGTTCGTCGATGCCGCTCGTTCCCGCCGGCAAGGATTGGGCCGACTCGCTGCTGATGGATTTTGACGGCTGCCGCGACAAGAAATCGGCGCTCGGCACCGCCGCCGTGATCGTGATGGACAAGTCGACCGACATCGTCCGGGCGATGGCGCGCATCTCCTATTTCTACAAGCACGAGTCCTGCGGTCAGTGTACGCCGTGCCGCGAAGGCATGGGCTGGATGTGGCGCGTGCTCACCCGCATGGCGGAGGGCCGCGCCCAGAAGCGCGAGATCGACATGCTGATGCAGGTGACGACCCAGATCGAGGGCCACACCATCTGCGCCTTCGGCGACGGCGCTGCCTGGCCGGTGCAGGGCCTGCTGCGGCATTTCCGGCCCGAGATCGAGCGGCGCATCGACGCCTATACGCGCAACGCCGACCCGCACGGCGCGGTGCGCGAGCCCACTGCGCAGGCGGCGGAGTAAGCGCGATGCACCTCGCCCAGTTCAACATCGCGCGCATCCGCTACCCGCTCGACGATCCGCGCATGGCGGAGTTCGTCGACAACGTGCAACGCGTCAACGCCTTGGCCGAGCAGATCGACGGCTTCGTCTGGCGGCTGCAGGACGACAGCGGCCACGCCATGAACATGACGGTCTACGGCGATCCGGCCATCCTGCCGAACCTGACCGTTTGGAAAAGCGCCGCCGCGCTCGAACGCTTCGTCTGGCAGACCGTGCACGGCCGTTTCTATCGCCGCCGCGAGGACTGGTTCGAGCCGATCGAGACGCCGCTGGTGCTGTGGTGGGTGGCGGAGGACGAACGCCCGCCGCTCGAGGAGGGCGTCAAGCGACTCGATCATCTCAAGGCGCGCGGCCCGAGCGACTACGCTTTCGGCTGGGCGCAGCTCGCTGATGCCAAGCTTTGGACGACGCAGCGCGGCGTCAAGCTTGCGCCCGCTGCGGTCGCGGCGGAATAGCGCAAGGCCGCGCCGTGGGGCAGAACAATGTCGTGGGACAACAGGAACCTGAGGTGCTTCAACTGCAAGTCCTGGTGGCCGATGCCCGAGGGCGCAGGGCGCGAGGCCAGCCGCGAGCATTCGATCCTCGGCCAATGCCGGCGCTTTGCGCCGCCGACGCAAGTTTCGGATCTGCCGGATCACGGCAGGCACTATCCGGTCTGGGCAACGACCAAGCGCGACGACTGGTGCGGCGATCACCAGCACAAGGAAATGTGAGCTAAAGACGACGGCCATGGCCAAGATCATAGTCGACGGTAAAGAGATCGACGTTCCGCCGGAGTACACGTTACTCCAGGCCTGCGAAGCCGCGGGCGCGGAAATCCCGCGCTTCTGCTTCCACGAGCGTCTGTCGATCGCCGGCAATTGCCGCATGTGCCTGATCGAGGTTGCCGGCATCCCCAAGCCGCAGGCCTCCTGCGCCATGGGGGTGAAGGACCTGCCGCCGAAAAAGGACGGCACGCCACACGTGCTCAATACGCGTACGCCGATGGTGAAGAAGGCGCGCGAAGGCGTGATGGAGTTCCTGCTCATCAACCATCCGCTCGATTGCCCGATCTGCGACCAGGGCGGCGAGTGCGATCTGCAGGACCAGGCCATGGCCTACGGCGTCGATGCCTCGCGCTATGCCGAGAACAAGCGTGCGGTCGAGGACAAATATATCGGGCCGCTGGTCAAGACCATCATGACGCGCTGCATCCATTGCACGCGCTGCATCCGGTTCTCGACCGAGGTGGCCGGCGTGCCGGAGCTCGGCGCCATCGGCCGCGGCGAGGACATGGAGATCACGACCTACCTCGAGCACGCCATGAGCTCGGAGCTGCAGAGCAACGTCGTCGATCTCTGCCCGGTCGGCGCGCTCACCTCGAAGCCCTATGCCTTCTCGGCGCGGCCCTGGGAGCTCACCAAGACGCAGTCGATCGACGTCATGGACGGGCTCGGCTCGGCCATCCGCATCGACACCCGCGGCCGCGAGGTGATGCGCATCCTGCCGCGCCGCAATGACGAGGTGAACGAGGAGTGGATCTCCGACAAGACCCGCCATGTCGTCGACGGGCTGCGCACGCAGCGGCTCGACCAGCCCTATATCCGCGTCAACGGCCGCCTGAAACCGGCGACCTGGAAGGAAGCCTTCGCCATCGTCGCCAACAAGGTGAAGGCTGCGCGGGCCGAGCGTATCGGTGCGCTCGCCGGGCAACTGGCGGCGGTCGAAGACATGTTCGCGCTCAAGGCGCTGATGGCGGCGCTCGGCTCAAACAACATCGACGCGCGCTACCCCGGTTCGCCGCTGCACCCCAAATTCGGCCGGGCCAGCTACCTGTTCAATTCGACGATCGCCGGCATCGAACAGGCCGACGCCATTATCCTGATCGGCACCAATCCGCGGCGCGAGGCGGCGGTGCTCAACGCGCGCATCCGCAAGCGGTACCTCAAGGGCAACGTGCTGATCGGCGTCGTCGGTGAAAAGGCCGATCTGACCTACAAGTATAATTATCTGGGCGCCGGTCCCGAGAGCCTGGCGCAGCCCGACATCGGCAAGGCCGAGAAGCCGATGTTCATCATCGGCCAGGGCGCGCTCAACCGCCCCGATGGCGCCGCCGTGCTGGCGATGGCCGCGAAAGCCGCAGGCTCCCTCGGCGCCGTCAAGGACGGCTGGAACGGCTTCAATATCCTGCATCACGAGGCGGCGCTTGTCGGCGCGCTCGACGTCGGCTTCGTGCCGGGCGAGGGCGGCCTCGATACCGCGGCGATGCTGGGCGCGGGCGCGCTCGACGTCCTGTTCCTGCTCGGCGTTGACGAGGTCGACGTGCCGGCCGGCGCCTTTGTCGTCTATATCGGCACCCACGGCGACCGCGGCGCCCACCGCGCCGACGTCATCTTGCCGGGCGCGGCCTACCCGGAAAAATCCGGCATCTATGTCAATACCGAGGGCCGCGTGCAGATGAGCGAGCGCGCCGCCTTCCCGCCGGGCGATGCGCGCGAGGACTGGGCGATCATGCGCGCGCTATCGGCGGCGCTCGACAAGACACTGCCGTTCGACTCGCTTGCCGCCTTGCGCCGCGCCATCTATGCCGCCCATCCGCACATGATGCGCATCGGCGAGATCGCGCCGGGCGAGGCTGCCGACATCGGCAGGCTTGCCGGGCTCGGCGGCGCAGCCGACAAGAAACCGTTCAAGCCGGCGGTCGGCGACTTCTATCTGACCAACGCGATTGCCCGGGCCTCCGCGGTGATGGCGGAATGTTCCGCCTTGGCGCAGGCATCGGCGAAAAATCCGTCGATGACGGCGGCGGAGTAGGGAGCCATGGATTTCTTCTGGACCTATCTCTGGCCGGTGATCGTGATCGTGGCGGAATCCGTGCTGCTGCTGGTCGTGCTGCTGGTCGCCATCGCCTACATCCTGCTCGCCGACCGCAAGATCTGGGCGGCGGTGCAGATCAGGCGCGGACCCAACGTGGTCGGGCCCTGGGGCCTGTTCCAATCCTTCGCCGACCTCTTGAAATTCGTGGTGAAGGAGCCGGTCATTCCCGCCGGCGCCAACAAGGGCGTGTTCCTGCTGGCGCCGCTGGTCACCTGCGTGCTGGCGCTTGCCGCCTGGGCGGTGATCCCGTTCAACGTCGGCTGGGTGATCGCCGACATCAATGTCGGCGTGCTCTATATCTTCGCCATCTCCTCGCTGATGGTCTACGGCGTCATCATGGCGGGCTGGGCGTCGAATTCGAAATACCCCTTCCTCGCCGCGCTGCGCTCGGCGGCACAGATGGTGTCCTACGAGGTTTCCATCGGCTTCGTCTTCATCACCGTGCTGCTCTGCGCCGGCTCGCTCAATCTCTCCAAGATCATCGAGGCGCAGAACGGGCCGTATGGTCTGTTCTCATGGTATTGGCTGCCGCTGTTGCCGATGTTCGTGGTGTTTTTTGTCTCGGCTCTGGCGGAGACCAATCGCCCGCCGTTCGACCTGGTCGAGGCGGAATCAGAGCTGGTGGCCGGCTTCATGGTCGAATACGGCTCGACGCCCTACATGATGTTCATGCTCGGCGAATACGTGGCGATTGCCACCATGTGCGCCATGGGCACCATCCTGTTCCTCGGCGGCTGGCTGCCGCCGGTGCCCTACGCGCCCTTCACCTGGATCCCGGGCATTATCTGGTTTGCCGGCAAGGCGCTGTTCCTGTTCTTCATGTTCGCCATGGTGAAGGCGATCGTTCCGCGCTACCGCTACGACCAGCTGATGCGGCTCGGCTGGAAGGTGTTTCTGCCGCTGTCACTGGCCATGGTGGCGATTGTCGCCGCCGTCATCCAGTACGGCGGGTTCGCTTCGGCGGCAGCAAAGTGAGGGCGCGATGAGGCTCGTCGGATCCGCCAAGGCGCTGTTTCTCTGGGAGTTCGTCATCGGGCTCGCGCTCGGCATGCGCTATTTCTTCCAGCCCAAGGCGACGCTGAACTATCCCTTCGAGAAGGGGCCGATCTCGCCGCGCTTCCGCGGCGAGCACGCGCTGCGCCGCTACCCCAACGGCGAGGAGCGCTGCATCGCCTGCAAGCTGTGCGAGGCGATCTGCCCGGCGCAGGCCATCACCATCGAGGCCGGCCCGCGCCGCAACGACGGCACGCGGCGCACCACGCGCTACGACATCGACATGGTCAAATGCATCTATTGCGGGCTGTGCCAGGAGGCCTGCCCGGTCGACGCCATCGTCGAGGGCCCGAATTTCGAATTCGCCACCGAGACGCGCGAGGAGCTTTACTACGACAAGGAAAAGCTGCTCGCCAACGGCGACCGCTGGGAGCGCGAGATCGCCAAGAACATGGCGCTCGACGCGCCGTACAGGTGATTTGATGTTGGTTTTAGGGTGCGCAGCATACTCCCTTTCACCTCCCCCCTTGGGGGGGAGGTCGACCGCTGTCGCGCTAGCGACGGCGGTCGGGAGGGGGGTAAGCGGCACGCACAATGTTTGTCGCTTACCCCCCTCCCTAACCCTCCCCCGCAAGGGGGGAGGGAACAGGCCGCGGCGCGCGGAGAGGCGAACATGATCGTCGCCGCGCTGTTCTTCTATCTCTTTGGCGGCATCTGCGTGGCCAGCGCCTTCATGGTGATCGCGGCGCGCAATCCCGTGCACTCGGTGCTGTATCTCATTCTCGCCTTCGTCAACGCCGCCGGCCTGTTCGTAATGATGGGCGCCGAATTTCTCGCCATGATCCTGATCGTGGTCTATGTCGGCGCCGTCGCCGTGCTGTTCCTGTTCGTGGTGATGATGCTCGACGTCGACTTCGCCGAGCTGAAGCAGGGCGCGCTGCAATATCTGCCGATCGGCGCGCTGGTCGGCGCCATCTTCCTTGCCGAATTGCTGCTGGTGGTCGGCGCCTGGGCGATCGGACCGAGCGTGCCGCAGACCATCACCGCGCCGATCCCGGCGAACGTCGCCAATACCGAGGCTATCGGCCTCGTGCTCTACACCAAATACGTCTACTTCTTCGAAGCCGCCGGCATGGTGCTGCTGGTCGCCATGGTTGGCGCCATCGTGCTGACGCTGCGGCACAAGACGCGCGTGCGCCGGCAGGTGATCGCAGATCAGGTGTTCCGCCGGGTTGAGGATTCGATCGAGATCGTCAAGGTGAAGCCGGGGCAGGGGCTCAACGCATGACCATCGGTCTCGGACATTACCTTTCGGTCGCCG
>Ga0070740_10001087_pt1 | contig 40916 bp, 35 predicted proteins | sample Coa_R2_FD_67286 | JGI IMG/M metagenome (GOLD analysis project Ga0070740, IMG submission 67286) | Surface soil microbial communities from Centralia Pennsylvania, which are recovering from an underground coalmine fire - Coalmine... | ecosystem: Environmental > Terrestrial > Soil > Unclassified ... | reverse complement strand
GCTGGGCCGCCACCACCGTCCGGCACTGGCGGCTGACGCTCGCCCAGGCCAGGCAGGCGGCGCGCGAAACCCGTCGGGTCGAGCCATGAAGACGGCGCTGGCGATCTTCGTCAAGACGCCGGGTTTCTCCCCCGTCAAAACGCGTCTCGCGCAGACGCTCGGGCGCGAAGCGGCGGAGGCGTTCTACCGCCTGGCCGCTGATGCGACGGCCGCGGTGGCGCGCGCCTGTGCGCCGAGGCTTGCCGTTTACTGGGCGGTGGCGGAAACCGATCCCGCGGCCTGGTCGGTTTGGAGCGGTTTTCCCGTGATCGCCCAAGGCGCGGGCGGCCTCGGCGAGCGGCTGCATCGGGTCTATGCCGAACTGCGCGCGCGCCACGGTGCCGTGTTGCTGATCGGCGCCGACGCCCCGCAACTGACGCCCGCGCTATTGCTCGCGGCGCGCGCCGCTGTGCGGGATCCGGCCACGCCGTTCGCGCTGGGCGCGGCCGCCGACGGCGGGTTCTGGCTGTGCGGCGGACGGCGGCCGCTGCCGGCAGCAGTGTGGAGCGCCGTGCGCTACTCGCAGGCCGACACCGCCGACCAGCTGCGCGGCGGACTGCGCGCTCATGGCGCCATCGCCGAGCTGCCATGCCTGCGCGACGTCGATGACGCGGCGGATCTTCCCGCCGTGGCGCAGGCGCTAGCGGCTTTGTCCGATCCGCTTCCGGCCCAGCGGCGTCTGGCCGACTGGCTGCGCGGCCATGACGGCGTTCGCAGGCGGACGAGTCAACGGCTGTAGCAGCAGCGCAGGCAGGGTCTGCGCGCGGGCTTGCCGAAAATCGGCCAGGCCCAGCACGGGGGTGGTCGCCCGTTCCAAGTAGCTGCCGAACAGGCGGTCCCAGGCGGAAAGATGGAAGCCGAAATTGCGGTCGTGTTCCTCGCTGCGGATGGAGTGATGCACGCGGTGCATGTCCGGCGTGACCACGAGCCAGCGCAGCGCCGCGTCGAGCCGCGGCGGTAGCGCGAGATTGGCGTGGGTGAACAGGGAAAAAGCGTTGAGCAGGAGTTCGAAGCTCAGCACCGCGCCCACGGGCGCGCCGAGCGCGAGGACGGCGGCGATTTTGATCAGCATGGAGAACAGGATTTCCAGCGGATGGAAACGCACGCCGCTGCTGGCGTCCAGCACCAGGTCGCTGTGATGGACGCGGTGCCAGCGCCACAAGAAAGGGACGAGGTGCATGAGGCGGTGCTGCCAATAGATCAGGCCATCGAGCGCCACCAGCGCCAGGATCCATTGCAAGCCCGTGGGCAACGGAACGCATCGCAAAAGCCCCACCTCGTGCGCCTGGGCATAAGCGGCGGCGTCGATCGCCAACCACGGCAGCAAAAGGCGCACGACGAGCGTGTCGATCGCCACGAGCCCGAAATTGGCGACCCAGCGCAAGCGACGCGGCAAGGGCAGGGGATCGCGCGGGCGCAGCGTCTCGGCGGCGGCGAGCAGTGCCCAGCCGCTCAGGAATACCACCAAGCGCACGAGCGCTTCGTTCATCGGTGACCGGCGCCAGCTTGCGGAACAAACCCGGTAGGGTATATCCCAGGCACGCGTGCAGCGCAACCGCCGCCTCGCGGCCCGCGTGCGCAGCGGGCGCCTCGACACGCTGGACATGGCCGGTCGGGCCACGCCGGAGGACGTGCGCGGCTAAAATGCGCGCTGCTTCCTGCGACCGAATCATGCTCGATCCCAAACTGCTGCGTAGCAATGTCGATCTCGTCGCCGCGCAACTCGCGCGCCGCGGGCCGGTCTTCGACCGCGCGCGCTTCGAGGCGCTGGAAGCGCGGCGCAAGGCCTTGCAGACCGAAACCGAGGCGCTCCAGGCCGAGCGCAACGCCGGCTCCAGGCGCGTCGGCCAGGCCAAGGCCCGCAACGAGGACGCCACGCCTCTCTTGGAAGACCTGGAACGCATCAAGCGCCGGCTGGCCGACAGCGAGCAGGCGCTGGCGCGGCTGGCGGCGGAATTCGAGGAGTTCCTGCTGGGACTGCCCAACCTGCCTGCGGCGGATACGCCGGACGGTCGCGACGAGAACGACAACCGCGAGCTGCGCCGCTGGGGCACGCCGCGTTCCGCGCAGGGCGCGCGCGACCACGTCGAGCTGGGCGAGGCGCTGGGACAGATGGATTTCGCCGCCGCGGCCAAGCTGACCGGCGCGCGCTTCGTGGTGCTGCGGCGCGATCTGGCGCGGCTGCAGCGCGCGCTGATCGCCTTCATGCTCGACTTGCACACGCGCGAACACGGCTACGAAGAACTCTACGTGCCTTACATCGTCAACGGCGAATCCCTGCGCGGCACCGGCCAGTTGCCCAAGTTCGGCGCGGACCTGTTCGCGCTGGACCGCGCCGCGACCGGCGGCGCGGACTGGCGGCTGATCCCCACCGCCGAAGTCCCGGTGACCAATCTGCTGCGCGAGACCATCGTCGAGGTCGCGGACCTGCCCAAGAAATGGGTGGCGCACACGCCTTGCTTCCGCGCCGAGGCCGGCGCCGCGGGCAAGGACACGCGCGGCATGATCCGCCAGCATCAGTTCGAAAAGGTGGAGCTGGTGCAAGCCACGCTCCCCGAGAAGTCCGACGAAGCGCTCGAGGCGCTGACCGGGCACGCCGAGGAAGTGCTCAAGCGTCTGGAACTGCCCTACCGCGTGGTCGCGCTGTGCGCCGGCGATCTGGGCTTCGCCGCGCGCAAGACCTACGATCTGGAAGTGTGGCTGCCCTCGCAGAACCGCTACCGCGAGATTTCTTCCTGCTCCAATTTCGGCGACTTCCAGGCGCGGCGTCTGCTCGCGCGCTACCGCCATCCGCAGACCAGGAAGCCGGAGCTGCTGCACACGCTCAACGGTTCCGGGCTGGCGGTCGGCCGCAGCCTGGTGGCGATCCTGGAAAACTTCCAGAACGCGGACGGCAGCATCGCCGTACCCGCCGCCTTGCGGCCCTACCTGGGCGGCCAGGCGCGCATCGAGCGCGGCTAGGCTACAACGACCGCCGTTCCACGATCGCGGGGCCGGCCGCCGGTTCGCGCCCGTGGCGGAAATTGAACACCTGGCCTTCCGTGCGCACCTGCGCGACGCGCGCGAGATCGACCTCGGCGTACACCCAGCCCGGCTGATCCAGGGTGCCGCAGGCGAGCAGGCCGTCGTCGGGAAAGCCGCGGTCGGGCGGGCCGTAGAGCGCGGCGGCGCCGTGGTTGACGTCGATCGCCGGCGACCACGGCGCCGCGCCGACCAGTGGGGCCACCGCGACCAGGCACTGATTCTCCAGCGCGCGCGCGCGCGCGGCGACGTGCACGCGATGATGACCGGCGAGCGTGTCGGTGCAGGAGGGCACGAGGATCAAGGCCGCGCCGGTGTCGGCCTGCGCGGCGGCCAATGCCGGGAATTCCACGTCGTAGCAGATGTCGATCGCCAAGGCGCCGAGCGCGGTGTCGAAGACCTTGAGCGGGATCTCGGCCCCGCCTTCGATGTTCCAGGCCTCGCGCTCGAAGCGCGTCATCACGCGCTTGTCCTGATAGTCCGCGCGGCCTTCGTGCGGCGGGCACAGGAAGGCGCGGTTGCGGAAGCGTCCGGGCGCGACTTCCCAGGGAAAGCTGCCGGCCAGCAGATACACGCCATGCTCGCGCGCCAGGCGCCGGTGCAGGGACAGATAGTCCTCGCGGAAGCGTTGCAGATGCGCGATCTGGCCGCGCAGGTCGCGCTGCACCGCCGGCGGCAGCAGCGCCGCCAGCGTCATGGCGGCGTACTCGGGAAACACCAGCAGCTTCGCGCCCTGACCGGCGGCGGTGGTCACTTCGCGCGCGAGGCGCGCCTCGACTTCGCTCCAGCTACGCGGCGCGTACACGCCGAACTGGGCCAGCGCCAGATTGAAGCGGCTCATTGCGCCGGCAGCTCCCGCAGCCAGAACACCATGCGCTTGTCGGTCGAGGTGGAGCTGCCGAGGTCGGGCCAGGAATAGGTGGTCACGAGTTCGGGATGACGCAGGTAACCGCGCTTGTGCCAGAAACGGTCGTTGCCCACGTAGTCGGCCGGCTTGCGCGGGTCGTTCGGGTCGCGCTCCACGGAGCAGAACGTGCAGATCGTCTGGCCGAGCCGCCGTGCGTGCGCCTCGCGTTCGTTGAAGAAACGCACGCCGAGCCCGCGTCCGCGGTAGGGTTTGCGCACCACCGATTCGCCGAAGTAGTGGATCCTGCTCACGTCGTAGCCCGCTTGTTCGAAGGGCTTGCGCATCGCTTCCTCGGCTGCGGCCAGCGGCAGCGAGGTGGTGGCGGCGATCGCCGCGTCGCCGTCGAACACGAGCACCGCGAGGCTGTCCGCACAGTCGAGGTAGGTGCGCAGGTAGTGGCGCTCGTAATCGAGGCTGCCTTCGTACAGGTAGGGCCAGTCGCGGAACACCTCGATGCGCAGCCCCGCGAGCGCGTCAAGCCGCTGCCCGATCTGCTGGCCGCGCAGCACTTCGATGCGCAGGTCGTTCATGATCCAGCGTTCCTCCGAGTCCGACCGTCCCTGGCGCAACGGTCACACACGCTCAGGCTCCGGCCCGGCCCTCCGCGGCCGGGCTTTCGGGACCGCGGGCGATGCCGGCGCGGGCATCGTCCGAGCGCGTTTCCCCGACCTGTTTCAACCAGTCTTGCAGGTTGTAGTAGTTGGTCACCCGCGCGATCTTGCCGCCGCGCAGCTCGAAGAACGCCCCGCCCGGCAGGCGGTAGCGCTGGCCGCGCGCCGGCGGCAGACCTTCGTCGGTGGCGAGGTATTCGCCCACCACCACGTATTCCGCCGCCGCGCGCGTGCCGCTGGCTTCGCCGAAAATCACGATGTCTTCCAGGCGCTCGCGGTAGCAGCGGTTCATGCGGGTCAGGAAGGCGCGGAACGCCTCGCGGCCGACTTCGCGCGCGCCCTGGTTGATGTCGTGCGCGACGTCCTCGGCGAGCAAGCCCAGCATGGCGTCCCAGTCGCCGCGGTTGAAGGCTTCGTAGTAGTGGCGGATCAGTTCGGTGGCGGACATGCTGAGTCACTCGCGTTGCGGCAATCGGCCGCGCATGGTAGCAGCACGCGACGTTGAACGATCGTTTACGCGCGGTTAAAGTTGGGTTGTGGCGTCTTTGCGCGACGCCGTGTGTCGTTTCTTATCCATCGTCTTCAGGGGGAGAGCCCAGTGCCGGCTGTGCGCATGCAAAAAATTCGCCTAGGTTCTGCGACGTTCGCCCTCGTGTCTTTGGGGTTCGCGCTCGGCGCCCGCGCCGGCACCGATTGGCCCAGTGTCGCCAACGGCCCCTACGAACAACGCTACAGCGCGCTCGACCAGATCGACGCCGGCAACGTGTCGCGGCTGGGGCTGGCCTGGTACTACGACATGGAGTCCACCCGCGGGCTGGAGGCCACGCCGGTGGTGGTGGGCGACACGCTCTACACCACCAGCACCTGGAGCCGGGTTTACGCGCTGGATGCGGTCAGCGGCCGGCTCAAGTGGCGCTATGACCCGCAGGTCCCGCGGCGCGTCGGCGCCTGGGCCTGCTGCGACGTGGTCAACCGGGGCGTGGCGGTGGACGCGGGCAAGGTGTTCGTGGGCACGCTCGACGGCCGGCTGATCGCGCTCGACGCGCAGACGGGTGGACTGCTGTGGTCGGTGCAGACCACGCCCACGGACCGGCCCTACACGATCACCATGGCGCCGCGCGTCATCGAAGGGAAGGTGCTGATCGGCAACGGCGGCGCCGAGTACGCCGGCGTGCGCGGCACTCTGTCCGCCTACGACGAGAACGACGGGCATCTGCTGTGGCGCTTCTACACCGTGCCCGGCGATGCGCCCGACGCCTCCGATCCGCAGGCGCTGGCGCGCGCAGCCCAGACCTGGCCCGATCCGCGCTGGTTGCCGATGGGCGTGGGCGGCACGGTGTGGAACGCCATCGCCTACGATCCGCAACTGCGCCTGGTGTATTTCGGCACGGGCAACGCCAATCCCTGGAATCGCTACCTGCGCAATGGCGCGGGCTCGGACAAGGACTCGGACAATCTTTATTCGGCCTGCATCCTCGCGGTGCACCTCGACGACGGGCGTTATGCCTGGCATTTCCAGACCACGCCCGGCGACGCCTGGGACTACGACGCGGCCGAGCACCTGGTGCTCGCGGATCTGGTGATCGACGGCCAGCCGCGCAAGGTCATTTTGCAGGCCAACAAGAACGGCTTTTTCTACGTGCTGGACCGCGCCACCGGCCAGTTCATTTCGGCGGCCGCGTTCGCCGACCAGAACTGGGCGCGCGGCATCGATCCCAAGACCGGCCGCCCGCAGCTCGCGCAGACGCCCTACGACGGCGCGCAGGGGCGCATCGTGCGGCCGGCGCCGTTCGGCGCGCACAACTGGCAGGACATGAGCTACTCGCCGGACACCGGCCTGGTTTACATCCCCGCGGCCTCGGTGCCGTTCCTCTACACGCCCGAGAAGGAGTTCTCGCCGCTGATCGGCGCCTGGGACACGGGCTTGAATCTCGCCGCGCAGGCGGCGCCGGCGGACATGGATCCGCTGCTGCTCAAGGCGCTGGTGAAGGACGCGGTGCACGGCGCGCTGGTGGCCTGGGATCCGGTCGCGCAGCGCGCGGCCTGGCGCGTGGAGCAGCCGATGATCTGGAACGGCGGCACGCTCGCCACGCGCGGCGGTCTGGTGTTCCAGGGCACCGCCGACGGCTTCCTGCGCGCCTACGACGCCCGCAGCGGTGCGCAGCGCTGGGAATACCGGCTGCCCAACGGGGTCATCGCCCCGCCGATGACCTACGAGATCGGCGGCGTGCAGTATCTCGCGGTGATGATGGGATGGGGCGGCGCCTTCGCGCTCGCCGGCGGCGAGGCCGCCAAGGTGCCGGGCCGCGATTACCGCGGTCACCTGCTGGTGTTCAAGCTGGACGGTCAGGCCACGCTGCCGCCGCCGCAACCGCGCGAGCTGGGCGTGCCCGATCCGCCGCCGTCCACCGCCTCCGCCGCGGAGATCGCCGAAGGCAGCCGGCTGTTCAACCAGCACTGCGGCGTATGCCATGGCGCCAATGCGGTGTCCGGCAGCGCGCTGCCCGATCTGCGTTATCTGTCGAAGGCCCAGCACGGCATGCTCCAGGCCATCGTGCTCGGCGGCGCGCTGGAGAACGCCGGCATGCCGAACTTCTCCAGGCAGTTGAACGCCACGCAGGTCGCGGACATCGACGCTTATTTGATCGCGCGCGCGCAGACCACGCGCGCGGCGCTGACGCAGCCCGGCTGGTGGGCGCGGGTGAAAGCCTGGGGCTACCGGCTGATCGCGCCGCTGCTCAACTGGCTTAACGCGCTCAAATACTGACCGGCTCCGCGCGCCGGAAGTTGCGCTTGCCGCCGGTTTTTTCGAGCAACAGCACCTCGCGGATGACGAGATCGGTGCCGGCGTGCGGCTTGAGCATGTCGTAGAGCGTGAGCGCGGCGAGACTCGCCGCGGTCAGCGCTTCCATTTCCACGCCGGTCCGCGCGTGGGTGGCGACCTCGGCGAGCACGGTGACGCTGCGTTCCCCGAACGCGTAGCGCAGCTCCAGCCGCTCCAGCGGCAGCGGGTGGCACAGCGGAATCAGCTCGGCGGTGCGCTTGGCGGCGAGGATGCCGGCGGCGCGCGCGATCTCCAGCGCGTCGCCTTTTTCCAGGGTGCGCGCCTTGAGCAGTGCCAGCACTTGCGGCGGCATCTCCAGCACCGCCTGCGCCCGCGCCACGCGGAAGCTCACGTTTTTTTCGGAGACGTCTTTCACGGTTCGCTCACGGGACGCAGCGGGTTGCCTTCGAGGAACTCGGCAGCGCCGTCGGCGTAGCGCTCCTCCTTCCAGATCGGCACGCTGCGCTTGATCGCGTCGATCGCCCAGCGGCAGGCGGCGAAGGCCTCGCCGCGGTGCCCGGCGCGGGCCACCACCACCACGCTGATCTCGCCCACCTTCAGCTCGCCCACGGCGTGCGCCACGGCGAGCCGCACGCCGTAACGGCGCGCGCCTTCTTCCTCGATCTCCGCCAGCCGTTTTTCCGCCAGTGGGGCGTAGGCGTGATAGCGGATGCCGGTGACCGTGCGCTCGTCGTGCTGGTTGCGCACGGTGCCCGCGAACACGGCGAGCGCGCCGCAGTGCGGCGGTGCGGGTTGCGCCAGGAATTCGGCGAGGTTCAGCGCGCCGGGGCGCAGGCGCGGCGGGCGGAGGTTTCCCGTGGTCATCGCTCAAGCTTAACGCAGCCGCCCCTGGCCCGGTGCGCGTTCGCTCAGCCGCCGCTCACCGGGGGGATCAGCGCCAGCCGCTCGTTGGCCGTGAGCTTGTGGTCGCGCGGTACGACGGTCTCGCCGGCGGCGACGGCAAGCCGATCGCGTCGCCGCGCCAGTTCCGGGTGCAGGGCGGACAGGCGCTCGAGCAAAGTCTCGACCGTGGCGTCGTCGGCCAGGTCCAGCGAGAGTTCCTCGGCACCGCACCAGCGCGCGGCGGCGCCGCAGCATTCGACGTGGACTTTCATGGATCCATTGTGCTGCATCCTTGCCGTCCTTGGCGCAGCGTTCGGGTCCGCCGCGAGTGCCACGGGCACTCGCGAAGCGCGGTCCCTCACCCGCCCAGCGCGTTCATCGCGATCGGTCGCCGGGTGTAGCCGGGATGGGCGACGAAGCCGGCGTCCTTGTGCCACACCCCGTCGCGGATCAGGGCGGCGAGGGTCTGGTCGTCGGCTCCGGCGCGCAGCGGATCGCGCAGATTCACGCCGCGCTCGGAGAACAGGCAGGGATACAGCGCGCCGTCGGCGGTCAGGCGCAGGCGGTCGCAGCTCGCGCAAAAGGGATTGGTGACGGTGGCGATCACGCCGATCTCGGTCTGCCCGGCGCGGCTTGTCAGTGCGAAATAGGCGGCCGGATCGCCGCCGCGCGGCAGCTCGCGCACGCCGAATTCCTGCCGCAGGCGGGCGAGGATTTCCGCCTCCCCCACCACCTTGTCGCGCGACCATGCGCCGCGGCCGTCCAGCGGCATGAACTCGATGAAGCGCAGCGGCAGTTGTTGCGCGAGCGCGTAGCGCGTCAGCGGCAGGATCTCGTCCTCGTTGACGCCGCGCACGATCACGGCGTTGAGCTTGACCGGCAGCCCGACCGCGCGCGCTTGCGCGATGCCTTCCAGCACCGGCTGCACTTCGCGGCCGCCGGACAGGCGCGCGAAGGTCTGGGGATCGAGGGCGTCGAGGCTGACGTTGAGATCGTCCAGGCCGGCGGCCTTCAGCCGCGCGGCGCGCGGTGCCAGCAGGGCGCCGTTGGTGGTGAGCGAGATGCGTTCCAGCCCCACGGCCCGCAGCGCGGCGCAGTCCTCGAGCACCTGTTCCAGGTCGCGGCGCAGCAGCGGTTCGCCGCCGGTCAGGCGCAGGCGCGCGATCCCCAGCTCGCCGACGAACAAGCGCAGCAGCCGCCGCAGTTCCGCGCGCGTGAGCAGCGCGCTGCGCGGGAGGAAATGCGGATGCTCCGGCATGCAGTACGGGCAGCGGAAATTGCAGCGATCGGTGAGCGACACGCGCAGCTTGCGCTTGACGCGACCGTAACGGTCCGCGAGCGGACCGGGCCGCAGCGCGGCCAGGGGCAGCACGCGACTGGGGCGGGGAAGCAGGGTCATGGCGGCGTCATCCACGCCCCATTGTAGGACGATCCGCCGCCGGGGTCAGGGCGGGGTCAGGCGGGTGTGGCGCTGCGTCGTTTCTGCCACACCGTCTCGAGGCCGTCGGCGGCGGGCTGATAGACCACGCTGAATTCGGCCAGCGCGCGCAGGCAGTCCTCGAGATCCTGATCGGCACGCGGCACGATGGCGTCGAAACCGCAGCGCTGAAGCCCGAAGACCTGGTCGCGCAGGATGTCGCCGAGCGCGCGCAGCTCGCCGCCAAAGCCCAGCCGCCGCCGCAGGACCACCGCCTGGGACAGCGCGCGGCCGTCGCCGAAGACCGGAAACTGCAAGGCGATCAACGGCCGGTCGGCGATCTCCGGCCAGAGCGCTTCGACGTCCTCGGTGTTGGGCAGCAGCACGCCGACGGCGGCGGCCGACGCGAGCAGCGCGGAGCGTTCTTCGCGCCAGCGCCGCAGCGGCACGATGATTTTCTCCCCGGCGCACACCGGAGCGCCGTCCTCGATCAGCCGCCAGTCGTCCTCGACGAGGCGGCGGTTTTTGAGGATGCGGCTCATGCGGCGGCGGCCACCGCGGTGTCGGCTGCGTACAGGCGCTGTTTGAACGGTTCCAGGCCCACGCGGCGATAGCACTCGAGGAAGGTTTCGTCCTCGTCGAGCCGGAACTCGAGGTAGGCGCGAATCAGGCGCTCGACGCCGTCGGCGATCTCGCCGCGCGCCAGGGCGCGGCCGGTGCGCTCGCCGAGCGCGGCATCGTGGCCCGCGCTGCCACCGAGCGTGACCTGGTACCACTCCTCGCCATGCTTGTCCACGCCGAGGATGCCGATGTGGCCCACGCTGTGGTGGCCGCAGCCGTTCATGCAGCCGCTCATGGTGATGCGGATCTCGCCGATCTCGTACTGCGCCTCCAGCGAGTCGAAGCGCTCGAAGATCTCGCGCGCCACGCCGATCGAGCCGGCGTTGGCCAGCGAACAGAAGTCCAGCCCCGGACAGCACACCAGGTCGGTGACCAGGCCGATGTTCGGCGTGGCCAGACCCAGCCGGTCGAGTTCCCGCCAGAGTTCATAGAGATCGCGCTCGGCCACGTCGGCCAGCACCAGGTTCTGGTCGTAGGTGGAGCGCAGCTCGCCGAAGGAATAGCGCGCGGTGATTTCGGCCAGGCCGGCGAACTGCTCGGCCGAGCAGTCTCCGGGCGGTTCGCCGGGCGCCTTGAGCGAGACGAAGACCACGCGATAGCCAGGCACTTTGTGGTCGCGCACGTTGCGCTTGAGCCAGGCGGCGAAGCGCGGCTCGCGTCGGGCCGCGGCGCTCCAGTCCGCGGCGACCTCGGCCGCCGGCCGGTAGGCGGGGGCGGTGAAATGGGCGCGCATCCGCTCGAGATCTTCCGGCCGCAGCTTGAGGTCGGCGCCTTCGCCGCTGGCGCGGATCTTGGCGTATTCGTCCTCGATCGCGGCGCGGAAGCGCTCGTAGCCCCATTCCTTGAGCACGATCTTGATGCGCGCCTTGTGGATGTTGTCGCGCCGTCCGAAGCGGTTGAAGGTGCGCAAAATGGCGGCGGCGTAGATCAGCAGGTCCTCCTCCGGCACGAACTCGTTCGTCACCCGGCCCAGCATGGGCTGGCGGCCCAGCCCGCCGCCGACGAAAAAGCGAAAGCCGATGGCGCCGTCGTCGCGGGCCAGCACGTGCACCGCCACGTCGTTGGTGCGCGTGGCCGCACGGTCCACGCGCGCGCCGGAAAACCCGAACTTGAACTTGCGCGGCAGCCACAGAAACTCCGGATGCAGCGCGGTGAACTGGCGCAGGAGCTCGCAATAAGGGCGCGGATCGACCCATTCGTCGGCGGCCACTCCGGCCAGGTAATCGCAGGTGATGTTGCGCGTGTCGTTGCCGCAGGCCTGGATGCCGTGGAGCTGCACCTCGGCCAGTTCGGCGAGCAGGTCGGGCACGCGCGGCAGTTCCGGCCAGTTGAGCTGGATGTTCTGGCGCGTGGTGAAATGGGCGTAGCCCTTGTCGTACTCGCGCACGATGTGCGCCATCTTGCGCAGCTGCGCGGATTCCAGCAGGCCATAGGGCACCGAGATGCGCAGCATGGGCGCGAAGCGCTGCTGGTAGAGGCCGTTGCGCAGCCGCAGCGCGCGGAACTCGTCCTCGGTCAGCCGGCCTTCGAGATAACGCCGGGTCTGGTCGCGGAACTGCGCCACCCGTTCGGCGACGAGTTGCCGGTCGTATGGATCGTAGCGGTACATCGCAGCCCTGTCGCGGTCGCGGGGAAGCGCACTGTAGAGTCCGCCGCCGGGTATAAGTTAATAACTTCTTATTCGATTTCGAGAGGGCCGCTACACCAGCCGCAGCTTGGCGACCAGATCCTGGATGCGGCGGCTGCGCGCATCGTGGTCGCCGATGGCGGCGACCTCGTCCACCAGCTCGCGCGTCAAGTGGGGCGCGAAGAGCTCGATGAAGTCGTACATGTAGGCGCGCAAGAACATGCCGTGGCGGAAGCCGATGTAGGTGGTGCTGGGTTCGAACAGGTGATCGGCGGGCAGCCGCACCAGATCGCGGTCGGCCTTCTCGTCATAGGCCATGGCCGCCACGATGCCGATGCCCAGTCCCAGCCGCACGTAGGTCTTGATCACGTCGGCGTCCACCGCGGTGAGCACCACGTCGGGCTTGAGTCCGTGGGCGGCGAAGGCCTGGTCGAGCTTGGAGCGGCCGGTGAAGCCGAAGGTGTACGTGACGATCGGATGGGCCGCGATCTCGGCCAGCGTCAGGCGATGGCGGCCGCGCGCCTTGTGGGCCAGCGGATGCTGCGGCGGGACCAGCACGCAGCGGTTCCAGTGGTAGCAGGGCAGCATCACGAGCTGCTCGAAATGCTCAAGCGCCTCGGTGGCGATGGCGAAATCGGCCCCGCCCTCGGCCGCGAACTTGGCGATTTGCGGCGGACTGCCCTGGTGCAGGTGCAGGCGGACCTTGGGATAGCGCTTGCGGAACTTTTCGATCACCGGCGGCAGCGCGTAGCGCGCCTGGGTGTGGGTGGTGGCCAGCGCCAGATCGCCGCTGTCGGTGTCGCGGAACTCCTCGGCCACTTTGCGGATGTTCTGCTCCTCGCGCAGCAGCCGTCGGGCGTACTCGAGGATGCGTTGTCCGGCGGGCGTGATTTCGGACAACTGCTTGCCGTTGCGCAGGAAGATGTCCACGCCCAGCTCCTCTTCCAGCAGGCGGATCTGCTTGGACACGCCGGGCTGCGAGGTGAACAAGGCTTCCGCCGCCGCCGTGACGTTCAGTCCGCGGTTGGCGACCTCGTGGATGTAGTGGAGCTGGCGCAGCTTCATGTCGGACCCATATGCCTTCCGGTTCTGAAAGCATATCGAACTATTCCTTTCTTATCATCCGGCCCGCCGCTAAGGTGCGGGACGTCTCGTTGGGAACTCCCATGCACGGCATCGGCTATACGCTGGCAGGTCTGCTGGTCGGCGCCGCGGTCGGCGCCACCGGCGTCGGCGGCGGCTCGTTGATGACGCCGGTGCTGATCCTGTTTTACGGCGTGGCGCCGGCGCTGGCGGTGGGCACCGACCTGCTCTTTGCCGCGATCAGCAAGTCCTTCGCCGTGTGGCTGCACCGCCGCAACGGCTCGGTGGACTGGCGCATCGTCGCGTGGCAGGCGGCGGGCAGCGTGCCGGCCGTGCTGGTGACTTTGTTGTGGCTCAAGAGTCTCGATCACGGCGTGACGCTCGACCGCCTCATCAAGCTGACGCTGTCCGGGGCGATCGTGATCACGGCCCTGTTCACCCTGTTCCAGGAGGCCATCGCCGGACGGCTGCGACCGTCGGCGCGCCTGAACTCGCCCAAACACGATCCGCGTTGGCAACGCGGTCTCACCGTGGCCTCCGGGGTATTGATCGGCACGGTGGTGACGATCTCCTCGGTCGGCGCGGGCGTCATCGGCATGATGCTGCTGCTGTTGCTGTATCCGCGTCACGAGCCGATCAAGCTGGTCGGCAGCGACCTCGCCCACGCCGTGCTGATCACCGCCATCGCCGGCCTCGGCCACGCCCGGCTCGGCACGGTGGATTATTCGATGCTCGGCTGGCTGTTGATCGGCGCCTTGCCCGGCATCTGGCTGGGCAGCCGGTTCGCTTTCGGACTCGACGGACGCACGCTCAAGCAGGCGGTCGCCGGTCTGCTGCTCGTGGTGGGCGGCACGACGCTGTACAAGGCGCTGCTGCCGCCCGAAACGCCGGCGGTCGTTGCCTCGGGAGCCGCCGCCCGTACGGCGAACGCCGAGATGCGCTGACTTTTGCCTGCGCAGGAAACTCGCCGCACAATCGGGGCATGACCGAGTCCGGCCCCGCGCTGTCCTACTTCCCGGTGTTCCTGCGCTTGCGCGGCGCGCGCGTGCTGGTGGTCGGCGGCGGCGAGGTGGCGGCGCGCAAGATCCGGCTGCTGCTGCGTGCCGGACCGAAGATCGAAGTGGTCGCGCGCCTGCTCAACGCCGAGCTCGAGGCGCTCGCCGAAGCGCGGCAGATCCGCCATCTCGCCCGTGACTTCGATCCCGTGCAGGTCGCCGGTTGCCGGCTGGTGATCGCCGCCACCGACGACCGCGCGCTGAATCGCGGCGTGGCTGCCGCCGCGCACGCCGCCAACGTGCCGGTGAACGCGGTGGACGATCCCGAGCATTCCAGCTTCATCACGCCCGCGATCGTGGACCGCGCGCCGCTGACCGTGGCGGTGGCCAGCGCCGGCAGCGCGCCGCTATTGGCGCGGCGGGTCCGCGAGCGGCTGGAAGCCTGGTTGCCGGCGCGCTACGGCAAGCTGGCGGAGTTCATGGGCGCGCTGCGCGCGCGCGTGGCCGAACGCTTGCCCGAAGCGGCGCGGCGCGTCTTTTGGGAACGTTTTCTCGATGGTCCCGGCGCCGAGGCGGTGCTGCGCGGCGATGACGCGCTGGCGCGCAGCGAGTTCGAGCGGCTGCTCGCAGGCCAGGCGCCGCGCGGCGAGGTCTATCTGGTCGGCGCCGGACCGGGCGATCCCGACCTGCTCACCTTTCGCGCCCTGCGCCTCATGCAGCAGGCCGATGCGGTGCTCTACGACCGACTGCTGCCGCCGGCGATCCTAGAGCTCGTGCGCCGCGACGCCGAGCGCGTGTTCGTCGGCAAGCGCGCCCGGCAGCACGAGATGTCCCAGGAAGAAATCAACGCCGAGCTGGTGCGGCGCGCGCAGGCCGGCCAACGCGTGTTGCGGTTGAAAGGCGGTGATCCTTTCGTCTTCGGCCGCGGCGGGGAAGAGATCGAGACGCTGGCCGCCCACGGCATCCCTTTCCAGATCGTGCCGGGCATCACCGCCGCCAACGGCTGCGCCGCCTATGCCGGCATTCCGCTCACCCACCGCGATTACGCGCAAGCCTGCGTGTTCGTCACCGGCCACGCCCACGCCGGCGGCGTGCCGCCGCTCAACTGGCCGCTGCTGACGCAGCGCGGGCAGACCGTGGTGGTGTACATGGGATTGCAGACCTTGCCGCAGCTGTGCGCCCAGTTCACCGCCCACGGTCTGCCGGCCGACTGGCCGGCGGCGCTGGTGGTCGAGGGCACCACGCCGCGGCAGCGGGTGATCGTCGGCACGCTCTCCGACCTGCCGGAAAAAGTCGCCGCCGTGGGCGTGGCCGGCGCGAGCCTGTTGATCGTGGGCGAGGTGGTGCGCTTGAGGGAAAAGCTGAGCTGGGACGCGCAGCCCTCGCCCCGCGCCGCCGGCTCAGTCTTCTGAGGGATCCGGCGGGGCCGTTGCGGACTCGTTGTCCAGCAGGGTCTTGACGCGCAGCTCGGCGGTGTCGAGCGCCGCCCGGCAGTCGCGGGCCAGGGCCACGCCGCGTTCGAACAGTTGCAGCGACTGCTCCAGCGGCAGCTCGCCGTCCTCCATGCGCGCGACGATCTCCTCCAGTTCCTTGAGCGCGGCTTCGAAACGCGCCACCGGGTCGGAATTTGCGGATGCGGCGCTTGGGTCGGCGCTTTCTTTGTCGGGCCGGGTCGAACGGGAATTCATGGGCGCTCGCCGAAGGTTTGAGCTAGTGTAGAACTGCCGGCCGGGATCTGCATCCGCCGGGACGGGGACGCGCATCCAACTCGTGCCAGTTCAGCGCCAGATGGCGCGCAAGCGAGGAATACCGAATGTTGCTGCCGATACTCGATGCGGAAACCGCCACCGTGAACATCCAGGGGCTGGACAAGCTCGGGGATGTCGCGAACTCGCATGCCGCCATCATGGGCGAGCTGATCGGCCTGACGGCGGTGATCCTGACCTTTCTCACCCCGATCCTGATCGTCGTCGCCGTGCTGTGGGCGCGCGCGCGCCGCATGCGCCTGCAGCAGGAAACGGCGCTCAAGCTCGCGGAGAAGGGCCAACCGGTGCCGCCCGAGCTGTTCATGGAGCCGCGGCGCGGGCGCTCGGACCTGAGTAGCGGGCTGTCGCTGATCGGCGTCGGCCTGGGTCTTGCGGCGGGATTCTATTTCGCCGGCGGAGAGGAGGCGGTCGGTTTCGCCCTGATTCCGTTCTTCATCGGCCTGGGGCGGCTGATCGCCTGGAAACTTGAGCGCGACAAGACCAACCCGTGAGTCCCGGCGTGCGGACGGCGAGGCCGGCACCGCCGCCTGCCGACGGCGGTCCGCCCGATGCCGCGCTGGTCGCGCGGGTGCAGCTGGGCGAGCGCAATGCCTACGCCGTGCTGGTGCGCCGCCACCAGGGCGCGGTGCGCGCGCTGCTGCGCCGCCTGTGCAAAGGCGACGAGGCGCTGGCCGATGACCTGGCGCAAGAGGCGTTTCTGCAGGCCTGGCGCAAGCTCGACCAGTTCCGCGGCGATGCGCGCTTCTCCACCTGGATCTACCGCATCGCCTACAACGTCTTTCTCATGCACGCGCGCACGCAGCGCCCGCAGGAATCGCTGGACGAGTCGCAGGAATCGGGGCTGGACCCGGAAACGACCCTGGCGGACGGGGCGGCCGGTCCGCAGCGGGAAGCCGCCGCGGCCGAACTCTCCGCTGATCTGCAGCGCGCGCTGGCGCGGCTATCGGACGCGGAACGCGCCGCGATCGTGCAGTGCTACTATCTGGATCGCAGTCACGAAGAGGCGGCCTATGTGCTCGGCTGTCCGCTCGGCACCGTGAAGTCGCACCTGGCACGGGCCAAGCAGAAGTTGAAGGCGCAGATGCACGCCTGGGAACCTTGAGCGATGACGCACCCACGGGATCACGCGATGGACGGATCGGACTTCCCCGGCGAGGACTGGCTGGAACGCCTGCTGCGCGAGGACGCCGCGCGCGCCGCGCCCATCGAGGATGCCGGCTTCTCGGCGCGCGTGATGGCCAGCCTGCCGCCGCCGCGCAAGCGCGCGGCCAGCTTCCTGGTCCCGGCGATGGCCGCGCTGGGCACCGCGGCGGCGGTGTGTTTCACGCCGGCCGGCGACTTCCTGCTGCACAACTACGCCGCGCTGCTCGACGGGCGCCACCCGTCGTTCTCTCAGCTCCTGGCGCTGGTGCCGGTGGCCTTCTACTACGGCTTTTCCTTCCTCATGCTGCGCGAGGAATGACTCGGCGCCCGGCGCTCACAGGGAGGCGCCGAGGCTGACCACCACGCTGCGGGCCGGCAGCAGGTAATACGAGGCGTCGCCGAACTCGCTCTCGGTGACCGGCTTGCGCGCGTCGGTCAGGTTGTAGCCATTCACGGCGAGGCGGTAACGGCGCCAGCGGTAGCCGAGGCCGGCATCGAGCGTGATGTAGCTGCCGGCGACGGCGGTGTTGCGGCGGTTCAGGAAACGGTTGCCGACATAGTTGGCCACCAGGCTGGCGCTGAAGCCCTGCGGCCGGTCGTAGATCAGCCCCGCCGCGGCGAGCGCGTGCGGCGAAAGCTCCAGATGCTTGCCGCCAAGGTCCTGCGGCACGTCGCCTGCGAGCGTCTGATAACGGCCGTAGCGCGCGTCGTGGTAGCTGTAGTTGAGCAACAGGCTCAAGTCGGGCCGCAGGCGGTAGCGGGTCTGGGCTTCGATGCCCCTCAGCAGCTCCGAGCCGGCGTTTTCCAGCGCGCCGCTGGCGTTGGAAACCACCAGATTGTTGAAGTGCAGGAAGAACAGCTCGAGCTCGTAGTCGAGCCGGCCGTCTGCGAGACGGCCCTTGACGCCGCCTTCGTAACTGCGCGCGGTTTCGGGATCGAGGATGGAGGGGAACGGCACGTCGGGGCCGAAATCCAGCGCCGCCGGTTTGAAGGTGTTGCGGTAGTCGGCGTAGAGCACCGCTTGGTCCACGCCATCGGTCCAAGCGCGGTAGCTGGCGCCCAGGCTGCCGGACAGGCGCACGTGGGTCTTGGTTTCGTAATCGTAAGTGTTCGCGGTGGGGTCCGCGGTATCGACGTGCGTCGAGGTGTTGCGCTCGCGCGTCTCGTTCAGGCGCAGGCCGCCGTTCACATCCCAGCGTTCGCCCGGTTTCCAGTCGAGCTGTACGTACTGGCCAAGAAAGCTGCGGCGGTCGTCGAGCCGGTTGATTTCGTCCACCGGACGACTGGTGGTGGCCGGCGGGATCGCGCCACTCTGGTCCGGCGGACAACCGAAGGCCGTTCCGCCGGCGCAGTAGGCGCCGTTGACGCTTTCCTGCTTGCCGGAGCCGTAGAGGGCATCGGCGCCATAGACCAGTTCCAGCTCGGGGGCGAGCCGACTCGAGAAGTGGCTGTCCAGGTAAAGATCGAGAATGCCGCGATTCTGGTTTTGATAGTCGGCATTGTCGCCGGCGGCGTCCGGCTCGGCGGTCGGGTCGTTGAAGTCGGGCCGCAGGAAGCCGCGCACGTCGCGCACGTTGGAATGCGCGTACGAGGCCGTGCTGTCCCAGCGGCCCAACGGCGTGTCGCGCAGATAGCCCAGCACGAAGTGGTAACGGTGCTCATCGATGCGCGCGTCCGCCGGGTTGTAGTTCGCGTCCACCGGCGTCACCAGCTCGTTACCCTGGCGGATGACGGGGCTGGCCGGCGCCTGGCGCTGGGCCGCAAGATCGGCGTCGAAGCGCAGTTGGCCGCCGGCCAGTTCCCCGGCGCCGCGGTAGAGCAGCTTGCCCTCGTTGATGCCGGTTCGCGGGTCGGAGTATTTCCGCCGCTCGCCGCTGACGGCGAGCGACTGGCGCCAGCCGCCGAAGGCCGGCAAGGCATAGGAACCGCCGGCCGAAGCCGAGCCGTAACTGCCGTAGCCGGCGTGCACTTCGTTGGCCGCGCGACCCGCCGGATAGTGGATGACCTGGACCACCCCGACGAAGGCGGTGGCGCCATAGACCACCGGCGCGGCGCCCTTGAGCACCTCGATACGCTCGACGTCGTTGAGGTTCAAGGCTGGAATGGCGGGATTGAACGCGCCGCCCCACGGTACGCCGTCCACCACCAGCAGGAAAGCGTCGAATTCGTGCAGGCCCCAGAAGGAAGGCACCGCGCCGGCCGGACCGCTGTCGCCTCCCGGCGGCGCATCCACCCCGGCGACCAGTGCCAGCGCGGTGCGCAAGTCGGTGGCGCCGCGCGCGCGCAGCTCCTCGCCGCTGACGACGGTGACCGACGCCGGCACGCGATCCACCGGCTCCGGCTCGCGGGTGGCCGTCACTTCCACTTCCGGCAGCGGCACCGGCTGCGCGGCGTGAATTGACAGCGGCGCCAGCGCCAGGACGCAGACGAGGGTGAGCGAGCGTGGGGTCATGCGATCTCCCTTCGACGACAGACTCCGGCCTTTCCTGCCACGGCTGCGCGTCCGTTGTTTTGTCGGCGGCTTCCCTACGCCACGGATGAAATTAGCAGAGCGGGCGTCAACGAAATGTCAACGTACCCTCGGTGACGGCATGCGGTTCACGAGCGTCGGAGTCCGAGCGGCCGGGTTGCGGTGTGCGACCGCATTCGCTAAGTTCGCGCGTCCTTCGCACACACCCGACATGGCAGCGTCCAACTACTCCGCCGAACAGATCGAAGTCCTCTCCGGCCTGGACCCGGTGCGCAAGCGTCCGGGCATGTACACCGACACCAGCCGGCCCAACCACCTCGCGCAGGAAGTCATCGACAACAGCGTGGACGAGGCGCTGGCCGGCCACGCCTCGCGCGTGGACGTGACCCTGTTCCCCGACGGCTCCTGCGAAGTGAGCGACGACGGCCGCGGCATGCCGGTGGACGTCCATCCCGAGCACAAGGTCACCGGCGTCGAGCTGATCCTCACGCGCCTGCACTCCGGCGCCAAGTTCTCCGACCAGACCTACCGCTACGCCGGCGGCCTGCACGGCGTGGGCGTGTCGGTGGTCAACGCGCTGTCCTCGCGGCTGGAGGTGCGCGTGCTGCGCGGCGGCGCCGAATACGCCATGTCGTTTCGCGGCGGGGAGAAAACCGGGCCGCTGAAAAAAATCGGCGACGCGCCGGCGCGCAGCCATGGCACAACGGTGCGCTTCTGGCCGGACGAGAAGTATTTCGACACGCCCAAGTTCAACGTCCCCCGGCTCAAGCAGGTGCTGCGCGCCAAGGCGGTGCTGTGTCCCGGGTTGCGCGTGACGCTCGACGACCGGGTCAACGGCGAGCAGTGCGTCTGGCAGTACGAAAACGGCCTCACCGAGTATCTGAAAGACTCGCTCAACGGCGTCGCGACGGTGCCCGCCGAGCCCTTCGTGGGCCGGTTCAAGGCCGAGCGCGAGGAGGTCGAATGGGCGCTGGCGTGGCTCGCGGAGGAGGGGGCCGCCGAACCGCTGGCGGAGAGCTACGTCAACCTCATCCCGACGCCGCAAGGCGGCACCCACGTCAACGGCCTGCGTACCGGCCTGACCGAGGCGGTACGCGAGTTCTGCGAGTTCCGCAACCTGCTGCCGCGCGGCCTGAAGCTCGCGCCGGAGGACGTGTGGGCGGGGCTGTCCTACGTCCTGTCGCTGAAGATGCACGACCCGCAGTTCGCCGGCCAGACCAAGGAACGGTTGTCCTCGCGCGAGAGCGCGACCTTCGTGCAGGGCGTGGTGCACGATTCCTTCAGCCTGTGGCTCAACCAGCATCCGGAGTCCGGCGAGCAGCTCGCGCAGCGGGTCATCGCCAAGGCCAATGCGCGCTTAAAGCAGGCCAAGGCGGTGGTGCGCAAGAAAATCACCGGCGGCCCGGCGCTGCCCGGCAAGCTCGCCGACTGCGTGTCCTCCGATCCGGCGCGCACCGAGCTGTTCCTGGTGGAGGGCGATTCCGCCGGCGGCTCGGCCAAGCAGGCGCGCGACCGCGAGTTCCAGGCCGTGATGCCGCTGCGCGGCAAGATCCTCAACGCCTGGGAAGTCGAACCCGGCGAGGCGCTGTCCTCGCAGGAAATCCACGACATCAGCGTGGCGATCGGCGTGGATCCCGGCAGCGAGAGCCTGGCCGGACTGCGCTACGGCAAGATCTGCGTGCTGGCCGACGCCGACTCCGACGGCGCGCACATCGCCACGCTGCTGTGCGCGCTGTTTCTCAAGCACTTCCGTCCGCTGGTGGCGGCCGGTCACGTCTTCATCGCCATGCCGCCGCTGTTCCGCATCGACGCCGGCAAGCAGGTGTATTACGCGCTGGACGAGGCGGAGAAACAGGGCATCCTCGACCGGCTCAAGGCCGAAGGCGTCAAGGCCAGGCCCACCGTCACGCGCTTCAAGGGGCTGGGCGAGATGAATCCCCTGCAACTGCGCGAGACCACCATGGCGCCCGACACTCGCCGCCTGGTGCAGCTCACGCTCGACGACCAGCCGGCCGAGAGCATCATGGACCTGCTGCTGGCCAAGAAACGCGCGAACGATCGCAAAATCTGGCTGGAGGAAAAGGGCGACCGGGCGGAGGTGTGATCGCCGCGCTCGCCGCCGAGGGATTCGAATGTCATGACCGAAACGACCGAAATCGAACGCCTGCCGCTGCGCGTCTTCGCCGAGAAGGCGTATCTCGACTACTCGATGTACGTGGTGCTGGACCGCGCGTTGCCTCACATCGCCGACGGGCTCAAGCCCGTGCAGCGGCGCATCGTTTACGCGATGAGCGAGCTGGGGCTGTCGGCGCAGTCCAAGCCGAAGAAATCCGCGCGCACCGTGGGCGACGTCATCGGCAAGTTCCATCCGCACGGCGACTCGGCCTGCTACGAGGCGATGGTGACGATGGCCCAGCCGTTTTCCTATCGCTACCCGCTGATCGACGGACAGGGGAACTGGGGCTCGCCGGACGATCCCAAGTCCTTCGCCGCGATGCGCTACACCGAGGCCCGGCTCGCGCCCTACGCGGCCACGCTGCTCGCCGAACTGGAGCAGGGCACGGTCGACTGGGTGCCGAACTTCGACGGCACCCTGCAGGAACCGAAGCTCCTGCCGGCGCGGCTGCCCAACATCCTGGTCAATGGCACCACCGGCATCGCGGTGGGCATGGCCACCGACATCCCGCCGCACAATCTGCGCGAGCTGGCCGCGGCCTGCCAGCACCTGCTCAAGCATCCCCGGGCGACGGTGGCCGAGCTGATGGAACACCTGCCGGCGCCGGATTTCCCCACGGGCTGCGAGATCGTCAGCGACGCCGAGGAGCTGCGCAAGCTGTACGAGACCGGCACCGGCCAGGTGCGGCTGCGCGCGCGCTGGGAACGCGAGGAGGACGGCAATATCGTGGTGACCCATCTGCCGCACCAGGTCTCGCCGGCCCGCGTGCTGGAACAGATCGCCGAGCAGATGCGCGCCAAGAAGCTGCCGCTGGTGGAAGACCTGCGCGACGAATCCGATCACGAGAATCCCACGCGCATCGTCATCATCCCGCGCAGCAATCGCGTGGACGTCGAGGCGCTGATGGCGCACCTGTTCGCCACCACCGATCTCGAGAAGAACGTGCGCGTCAATCTCAACATGATCGGTCTGGACGGCCGGCCGCGGGTCAAGAACCTGCGCGAGATCCTGAGCGAGTGGCTGAGCTTCCGCCTCGCCACCGTGCGGCGGCGGCTGGAGCACCGCCTCGCCAAAGTCGAGGAGCGTCTGCACGTCCTCGACGGCCTGTTGATCGCCTATCTCAACATCGACGAGGTGATCCGCATCATCCGCCACGAGGACGATCCCAAGGCCGAGCTGATGCGGCGCTTCAAGTTGAGCGAGATCCAGGCCGAGGCGATCCTCGATCTCAAGCTGCGCCACCTGCAGAAGATCGAGGAAGTGCAGATCAAGACCGAGCAGAAGGCGCTCGCCGCCGAGCGCCAGGCGCTTCAGGAGCTGCTCGGCGCCGAGGCCAGGCTCAAGAAGCAGGTCGGCCAGGAGCTGGGCGAGGATGCGAAGAAATACGGCGACGCGCGCCGCTGCCCGATCGTGGCGCGACCCGCGGCGCAGGCCCTGGCGGTCGAGGAAATCGTCCCCGCCGAGCCGCTCACCGTGGTGCTGTCGCGCGCCGGCTGGATCCGCGCCGCCAAGGGCCACGGCATCGACGCGGCAGCGCTGTCCTACAAGGCCGGCGACGCGCTGCTGTGCGCGGTCGAAGGACGCAGCAACCAGCTCCTGATCCTGCTCGACTCGCGCGGCCGCGCCTACACGCTCAATCCGCGCGAACTGCCTTCCGCGCGCGGGCAGGGCGAGCCGGTGACCACGCGGCTGGATTTGCAGGACGGCGCGACGGTCGCGGGGCTGATGCTGGGCGAGGCGACCGACCGCTACGTGATCGGCGGCGCCGACGGCTACGGCTTCGTGGTCAAGCTCGAAGACTTGGCCGGCCGCAACCGTGCCGGCAAGGCGGTGATCAGCCTGGCCTTGCCACCCTTTCCACCCTGCGCCACGCGCGAGCCGGCGCGCGACCGGCTGGCGCTGGCCACCGCCGAGGGGCGCCTGCTGGTCTTTCCGGTGGCGGAGCTGCCGGAGCTGGCCAAGGGCAAGGGCAACAAGCTCGTCGCGCTCAAGGGCGAGGATCGCATCGTGGCCGCGGCGGTGCTGCCGCCGGGTGCGGCGCTCGTGGTGCTCAGCGGCAAGCGCACGCTCACGCTCAAACCCGCGGATCTCGAGCACTACGCCGGCAGTCGCGCCGCGCGCGGCCTGCACCTGCCGCGCGGCTACCGTCAGGTGGAAGCCCTGCGCGTGCCGCCGCCGACCGGCGGTGAACTCGGTCCTTGAGTCTGGCGTCTAAGCCACCACATTTTCCCGGCGACCCGTGAAAAGCGAGTAAAAATCGATGAAGCGCATCGTCCTGTTCCTGGCGACCAACCTGGCCGTGCTGATCGTGCTGTCGGTGGTGTGCAGCCTGCTCGGCGTGGACCGCTATCTGACCCAGCGCGGCCTCAACTACGAGATGCTGCTGATCTTCGCCGCGGTGTTCGGCATGGGCGGCGCCTTCATCTCCCTGGCCACGTCCAAGTGGATGGCTAAGATGAGCACCGGGGCGCAGGTGATCCACCAGCCGCGCTCGGCCGCCGAGGCCTGGCTGCTGGCCACCGTCGAGCGCGAAGCGCGCGCCGCCGGCATCGGCACCCCGGAAGTGGCGATCTACGACGCGCCGGAGCCCAACGCCTTCGCCACCGGCATGAGCAAGAACCACGCGCTGGTGGCGGTGTCCAGCGGTCTGCTGAACAGCATGAACCAGGACGAGATCGAAGCGGTGCTCGGCCACGAGATCACTCACATCGCCAACGGCGACATGGTCACGCTGACCCTGATCCAGGGCGTGGTCAACACCTTCGTGATCTTCCTGTCGCGGGTGATCGGGTTTGTCATCGACAACGCCCTGCGCGGCGGCCGCGACGACCGCGGCGGCGGCGTGGGTATCGGCTATTACGTCAGCTCCATGCTGCTGCAGATCGTGCTGGGCTTCCTGGCGACGATGATCGTGTGCTGGTTCTCGCGCTGGCGCGAGTTCCACGCCGACGCCGGCGGCGCACGGCTGGCCGGCAAGCGCAAGATGATCGCGGCGCTGGAGCGGCTCAAGGCGCTCCACGAGCCGTCCACCCTGCCCCAGAACATGGCTGCCTTCGGCATCGCCGGCGGCGTCGGCCAACTGTTCGCCACGCATCCGCCGCTGGAGCTGCGCATCCAGCGGCTGCAGCAGAGCGCATAGCCGCACAAGTCCGATTTCCGCGGTCTTCCCCGGCGCCCGCGGGTGTCGGATTGGCTCGTCGGACCAGGCTTTCCGCGTGCGTTTCGGTCAGCCGCGCTGGCCCATGTCGCTGGCGATCAGCACCACTTCGGGTTCCTGCACGTGGAAGCCCTGGATGAAGTTCACCCCCATCTGCCACAGCCGGGCCATCACGTTGGCGTCCTCCACGTGCGAGACGATGGTCTTGCGGCCGTGCTGCTTGGCGTTCTCCACCAGGTCGCCGAGCTTTTTCTGCACCTCTTTGTCGGAAAAGTTCTGCGTGAACGAAGGATGGAACTTGACGAACTGCGCGGGGATATGGTCGAGCAACTGCGCCGAGTTCACGCTCAGGCCGTAATGCTCCACCGCGATGCCGGCCCCGCATTCGCGCAAAGCCTGGGTCAGCGCCTTGGCTTTGCGCACGTGATTCTGTAACGACGGCTCCTGCAGCTCGAATACCAGTTCATCGTTCTTCAGCGGCTGAGCCGCGAGCAGCGGCTTGAGCCAGGCGACGAAGGCTTCGCCGTCCTTGAGCGTGTCCTCGGACAGCTTGACGAACAACACGGCGGCCTGCTTGGAGGCGGCGCGCTTGGCGATCACCGCGAACGCGCGCGCCGTCACCCAGCGGTCGATGGCGCGCATCAGTCCAAACTTTTGCGCCGCCGGCAGGAACTCGCTTGCGTACCATTCCTTGCCGGTTTCGTCGAGCAGGCGCACCAGCACGTCGAAGTAGCTGCGTGCCTCGCCTTCGAGGCTGGCGATCGACTGGTAGGCCAGCTTGAGCCGGTTTTCCTCGATGGCTTTGCGCACCGCCGCCGCGCGCCGCGCGTCTTCGCGTTCGGCCAGGTTGGCCTTGGCTTGCGCGCCCAGCGCGACCAGTCGGTTGCCGCCCTTGACCGAGGCTTTGCGGACCTCCTGGGCCAGACCGCGGATGACTTGCGCCGGGGAGTCCTGCCCACCGAGCGGATACAGCGCCAGGGTCGCGGTGATCTGCGCCTCGTGGCCGCGCGTGGCGAACACCTGATGGGCGATTTCCTTGTGCAGGGACTCGGCCCATTGTTCGGTCGCGTCATAGTCGCCGCGTTCGATCAGCAGTGCCAGCTCGTCGGTGGAAAACGCGAACGCCAGATCCTGCGGCGCGAGCTTGGTCCGTACCGACTCCGCCAGCAGTGTGGCGACCTGCTGGGCCTCGACGTAACCGATGCGGTTTTCCAGTTGCTCGAAGGCGTCGATCTTCAGCAGCAGCGCGGTGCGCGCGGTCTTGGCGTCGGGCGGTGGCGCGGCCAGCGCGTCGGCGAAGGCGTCACGGGCCTGGAACGCGCCGCGAGTCGGGCCCGGTTCGCCGCGGCCGCCACCGGACCGGATCAGGAATTCGATGACGCGCTCGCCGTCCTGGCTGCCGAGGATCAACTGCGCGCTGACGCCGATCCGCCCCTGCTTGCCGGCGAGCTCGAGCTCCAGCGGTTCGCCGTTGTGTTTGCCCTTGAGTACCGCGCGCAGACGTTCCTTGACCTTGTCGCGTTGCGGCGGCGCGACCAGATCGATCACCGGCTGGCCGGCCAACTCGGCTGGATCGTCGTATCCGAGCAGGCGGGCGAAGGCGGCGTTGGCCTGGGCTAGAATGCCTTCCTGCACGTGGGCCACGGCATCGGCGGTGCCAGCGGTGAGCTGCTGGTGGCGCGACTCGAAATCGGCCAGGCGCTGCTGCGTCAACCGCAGCATGCGCAGGGAGTGATGTTTGACGAACTCGCGGACCACCACCAGTTCCAGGTGGCGCAGCGTCGCGGCATCGCCATAAGCGGCGTAATCCTGGGCGCCGGCGGCGAGCGCGCGCGTGCTGTCGTCGGGACTGTGCTCGGCGCCGATGACGATCACTGGCAGGTCGGGACGCAGCTGCGCGCACAGCGTCAGCACGCGCTCCGGCGGCGCGTGCTCGAGCCCCTGGTCGCACAGCACCAGATCCGGCGGGTCGCGTTTGAGCACGTCCTCGAGATCCTCGAGGTCGTTGATCCAGGCGGCGTGCAGCGGGTGTCCGGCGTTGCGCAGGAAGCTTTCGATGCGCTTGGCGATCTCTTCGGTGGGTGCCACCACCAGCAGTGCCCCCGAGGCTTCGCGCAGGAGCGTCGCGGGCAGCGGCGTCATCGGTTTGTCGCCGACCATGACAACAGGGTTTTGGCGGGCGCGCCGGCCTCCTCGCGTGCCAGCCGCGGGACGAGATACCCTGGCAGCCGGGCCGCCAGTTCCTTGAGCAGTGCGCGCGCGGTGGTTTCGCTCACTTCGAAATGCCCCGCTCCCTGGACGCGATCGAGCAGGTGCAGATAGTAGGGCAAAACGCCCAGCTCAAAAAGCCGCACGGACAGCGCGGCGAGGGTTTGCGCGTCGTCGTTGACGCCGGCCAGCAGCACCGATTGGTTGAGCAGCGTCGCGCCGGTGGCACGCAGCCTGGCGAGCGCGGCCGCCACTTCGCCGTCGAGCTCGTTGGCATGGTTGACGTGCACCACGATCGCTTTGGTCAGCCGCGTGCGGCCCAGCCAGCCGCACAAACCCGCATCCACGCGCTGCGGCAGCACGATCGCCGTGCGCGTGTGCAGGCGCAGCCGGCGGACGTGGGGAATGCGTTCGAGTTCCGCGACGAAGGCGGCGAGCTTGTCGTCGGTCAAGGACAGCGGATCGCCGCCGGAGAGGATCACTTCTTCGAGGGTCGGATCGGCGGCGAGCTGCGCGAGCGTCTCGCGGAAGCTCCCGCGCGCGGCGAGCGCCGCGCCGTAGGGAAAGTGGCGACGGAAACAATAGCGGCAATGGATCGCGCAGGCGCCGGTGGCGATCACCAGCGCGCGGCCGCGGTATTTGTGGATCAGCCCGCCGGGTTTGAGCGAGGCAAGATCGCCGACCGCGTCGCGCGCATAACCGGGCGTGGCGCGGGCTTCCAGCGCGCTGGGCCACACCTGGAGGAACAGCGGATCGCGCGGATCGCCCTTGCGCATGCGCGCCACGAAGGACAGCGGCACGCGCAGCGGGAACTCGCGCAGCCGGTCGAAAGCGAGCGTCGGCAAGGCGGGGTCGAGCTTAAGGATCGCGAGCAGCTCCGCCGGCCGCGTCACATGAGGCGCGCGCTGCCAGCCGGCAATCGGGTCGGCGGGTCGGGGGGCACAACCGTCGTCCATTTGCGGATTGTGGCGGACTCGGCGTCGCGCCACAACGCGCCGGCTCAAAGCCAGGCGTGTCGAGCGCCGTGTCGGGCGCGGTCGTTCAGGCCGGGCGCGCCATGGCCCGTTCACTGAGTTCCCACAACCGGGCCGCCAGCGCCGGATCGCGGCTGGCCGAGCTGCCGGCGCGCGGGCGGCGCTTGAAGAAGTATTCGCCGCTGACGTTCGTGACCTCCGGCGCGGTGGCGAGCCAGATCCCGGTGTCGGCACCCTGCGCCGGCGTCAGCAGGAACGCCCGGATCAGCGGCTGAACGAGGCGCGGCACCTCGCGGTAGATGCCGGTGGCCACGCCGCCCGGATGGAAGGCGTTGACCGTCACGCGCGTGCCCTGTAGCCGGCGCGCCAGCTCGCGCGTGAAAAGCAAATTGGCGAGCTTGGCCTGCGCGTAGGCGGACAAGCCGGTGCGATGGCGCCTGGGATCGGTGAAGCTCGCCTCATCGATCTTGCCGTACTGGTGCATCACCGAACTGGTGACGACGATGCGGCCCTGAGCGGATTTCTTCACCGCCTCCAGCAGCGTTTGCGTCAGGCGGAAATGGCCGAAGTGCATGATGCCGATCATCGCTTCGTAGCCGTTGGGGAGCTGGCGCAGCTTCAAGGTGTAGAGACCGGCGTTGAGGATCAGCGTATCGATCACGGGCATTTTCGCCAGCAGCTCGGCGGCGGCGCGGTCGATGTCCGCGAAATCGGCCAGGTCGAGCGCGAGGGCATCGGCCGACGCCTGCGGATGCTCGGCGCGGATGGATGCGAGTGCGCGTTGCGACTTGGCCGCGTCGCGGCCGGCGATGACCACGCACTCGCCGCGTGCGGCGAGCGCCTTGGCCATCTCGTAGCCGATGCCGGAATTGCCGCCGGTGATGAAGACCTTGCGCGCCATGCGTCGTTCCCTCTACGGGCTGCGGATCGAAAGCCTCGGTGCGCCAGTGCTCCGTCAGAGTCTTTTCCGGCGCCTCCAGCCGGACGCTCTGATCGATCATGCTGTTGCCTGCAAAGGACCGGCACGCCGCGCAGTATGCCTGAGCACCGTCATCATCGCGGGCGACGGCGATCGCACGCCGCACTTAGGCCCGCAACGTCTGGCTCAAATGCGCGCCAGCGTCTGCTCGTCGGTCACGTAGAACTGCTTGAACCATTGTCGGAACTGCATGATCGGCCCATCGCCGTCGCACAGCAGCGGGTGCGGGCGGTATTTCTTGTGGTTCCAGACGATGAAATCCACGCTCTCGAAGCCCGCGCTTTCTTCGCCTTCGGCGGCGCCGATCATGTGGGCGACGAGGTGCTTGGCGATCTGCAGTTCTTTCGAGCCTTCCGGATAATCCTTGTAGCGAAAGCTCATGTTCATCTGCGTCTTTTCGCGCGTGATCGGCACCGAGTAGGAAATCATGGTCGCGGTCACGCCCTGCTGCGTGAAGCGCATGACGTTGAGCCCGGGGCCGTAACTGTCGCCGACGATGTAGCCCTGCCCCAGGTTCAGCCGCATGCGCGGTCCGTCATAGCTGGTTTCCACCGGCGGCATGACCGGCGCGCCGTGCAGGAACTTGAGATGCGCGTTGTCCGGCCCGTTCTCGGCGATTTCCTGGATGCAGGTGTTGGCGCTCCAGCTGCCCCGGCGCGTGCAGGCGTAGCCGGGATCTTCCAGCTCCGGGATGTGTGGCAGCTCCCAGGACGGCGCTTCGCACAGCGGGTGGTACCAGGACCAGATCATCCCGTACTTCTCCACCGTCGGCAGCATGCGCAGCACCGGCTGCTTCTTGCACATCGGCGGCATGGTTTTGCCGTAGGGAATCTTGCGGCACCAGCCTTCGGTATCGTATTCCCAGTGATGGAACGGGCAACGGATGTGGTCACCGACCACCTTGCCGCCGTGGCCGAGGTGCGCGCCGAGATGGGCGCAGTAGGGATCGGAGACACCGACCTTGCCGTTCTCGGTGCGGAACAGCACCCACTCCTGGTCGAGGATGTTGATGTTGCGCAACTCGCCCGGCTTGAGGTTCTCGGAGTAGTCGACGAAGTACCAGCCCACCGGGATCGGGAAGGGGCAGCGTTCCAGACCCTGCGATTCCAGCAGCACCTTGAGATTGATGGGATTGGGATTGCCGGTCATGACTGCCTCCTTGAGCCTTGTGCCGCGCACCGCGCCCATGCGGGCGCATGAATTCATGCTGGACACTATGCGCCCATGGCGGCGCGCCGGCCTCGTACGGATGCGGCTTGACTTTTGCGCGGCAGTTGAGGCAGGGATGAACGCTTGTGCATGGTCCGGCGCCGCCCGGCCGGACATGACGATCCGGAAAATGCGATTCCGAAACGCCAGGGAGGAACCCGCCGTGACATTTTCGCTGACCGAGTGGTTCTACGTCGCTTTGGGGCTGCTGTCCATCGCCGCGCTGTTGTACTTTAACCGCGGACTGTTGCGTGGTGGCATTTCTGCGCTGGAGATCGTGTATTACCTCGCAGCCGCCGCGGGCCTACTGATCGGCTGGTATTTCAACTTCCAATACCTGCGCGAATACGGCGCGCAGGCCGGCTGGGCGCATTGGACGCGACTGCTGTTCGTCAATCCCGCTTCAGCCTCGGGCGGCCAGGATCTGATCATCGCCAACGTCGTGCTCTACCCGCTGTGGACGATCGTGGACGGCCGTCGCGTCGGTCTGCGTGCGAGCGGCTTGTTCTTCTTCATGAGCCTGCTCACCAGCTACGCCTTCGCCGTGGCGCTGTACCTGGGTCTGCGCGAGCGTCGGCTGCGCACCGCGAGTCCACCTCGGGTGGCCTGAATGCGGCTCCGCGGCTAGGCGGTCAACATCTTCAAGCCCACCAGCGCCAGCATCACGGTGATGAGCAGACGGATGAGCGCGGCCGGGGCATAGACCGCGGCGAGCGAGCCGAGCACGATGCCGGGGATCGAGCCGAGCAAGAGGTTCGCCAGCAGACCGAGATCGACGTTGCCCATCAGCAGGTGACCGGTGCCGGCGAGGAGGGTCAGCGGGATGGCGTGGACGATGTCGGTGCCGACCAGCGAGGCGGACTTGAGCCGCCGCGGGTAGAGATACAACAGCATCACCGCGCCGAGCGCGCCGGCGCCGATGGAGGTCAAGGTCACCAGGACGCCAAGGATGGCGCCGGCCACCACGGTCAGCCCCGGCTGCATCGCCTTGAAGGGTACCGGGCGCGTGGCGCGCAGGCGCTCGCCGATGGCGTGAAAGCGCGAGCGGAACGTGGCCGCCGCCGAAGTGAGGATCAGCGTCGCGCCCAGCGTCTTCATCACCAGCCCGTCGTGGTGCTGGCGGGTGCCGCTCAAGTAGAGCCACAGCAGCGTGAGTAGGGCGGCGGGCATACTGCCGCAGAACAAACGCCACAGCACCGGCCAGTCGACGGTGCCTTTCTTGTGGTGAACCCAGGCGCCGAACAGCTTGGTGATCGCGGCAAACCACAGGTCGGTGCCCACTGCGGTGACCGGCGCCACGCCGAACACCAGCATCATGAGCGGTGCCATCAGCGCGCCGCCGCCGACACCGGTCAGACCGACGACGCTACCGACGCACAGGCCGGCGATGGCATTTTCCAGATTCAGCATCATCCGAGGTGCGGGCGCGTGTACGAGGCCGAGGTCCAGCCGATCCGGCGGCGGACACCGCGAGTGGTGTTTCTTGTCGTGGGCGGTACCCCATTCTAACCGTGGCCGAGTCCGCCGAGGCCGCTGGCGGGTCCTCGGCGTGGCGGATCGCAGAGACGCGCGATGCGCGCAGCCTGTCTGTCGGCCAGGCGTGCCGCGAGCGCCGCTACATGTTGCGCCGATACTGTCCGCCGACCTCGAACAGCGTGTGCGTGATCTGGCCGAGCGAACACACGCGCACCGCGCGCATCAGCTCGGCGAAGATGTTGCGGTTCTCGATGCAGGCCGCGCGCAGGCGCGCCAGCGCCTGCGGCGCTTCGTTCTTGTGGCGTTCGTGGAAGGCGCGCAGGCGCCGGAGCTGATCCTGTTTTTCCTCCTCGCTGGAGCGCGCCAGTTCGATGCGTTCGGCTTCGTGGGTCGCGCCCGTGGGGTCGAGGAAGGTATTGACGCCGACGATGGGCAGCGCGCCGCTGTGCTTCAAATGTTCGTAGTGCAGCGACTCCTCCTGGATCTTGCTGCGCTGGTAGCCGGTTTCCATGGCGCCGAGCACGCCGCCGCGCTCGGAGATGCGCTCGAACTCGGCGAGCACCGCCTCCTCGACCAGGTCGGTCAAGGTCTCGATCAGGAAGCTGCCCTGGTTGGGATTCTCGTTCTTGGCCACGCCCCATTCTTTGTTGATGATGAGCTGGATGGCCAGCGCGCGGCGCACCGAGTCCGCGGTCGGCGTGGTGATCGCCTCGTCGTAGGCATTGGTGTGCAGCGAGTTGCAGTTGTCGTAGATGGCGATCAGCGCTTGCAGCGTAGTGCGGATGTCGTTGAAGTCGATTTCCTGCGCGTGCAGCGAACGGCCGGAGGTCTGGATGTGGTACTTGAGCATCTGGCTGCGGGCGTTGGCGCCGTATTTCTCGCGCAGCGCGACCGCCCAGATGCGCCGCGCCACCCGGCCGAGCACCGAATACTCCGCATCCATGCCGTTGCTGAAGAAGAACGACAGATTGGGCGCGAAGTCGTCGATCTTCATGCCGCGCGCCAGATAGGCCTCGACGTAGGTGAAGCCGTTGGCGAGGGTGAAGGCGAGCTGCGAAATCGGGTTGGCGCCGGCTTCGGCGATGTGATAGCCGCTGATCGAGACGGAATAGAAGTTGCGCACGTTGTGGGCGATGAACCATTCCTGGATGTCGCCCATGCACTTGAGCGCGAACTCGGTGGAGAAGATGCAGGTGTTCTGACCCTGGTCTTCCTTGAGGATGTCGGCCTGCACCGTGCCGCGCACGGTGGCTAGCGTGTACGCCTCGATCTGCGCCCGCTCGCGGTCGTCGGGGTCACGTCCGTGCTGTTCCTTGAAGCGCTCGATCTGCTGGTCGATGGCAGTGTTGAGGAACATCGCCAGGATCGTCGGCGCCGGGCCGTTGATGGTCATGGACACCGAAGTGTTCGGCGCGCACAGATCGAAGCCCTGGTACAGCAGCTTCATGTCGTCGAGCGTGGCGATGGACACCCCGCTGTTGCCGATCTTGCCGTAGATGTCCGGACGCTCGTCGGGGTCCTCGCCGTAGAGCGTGACCGAGTCGAAGGCGGTGGACAGCCGCGCCGCGGGCTGGTCTTTGGACAGCAGGTGGAAGCGCGCATTGGTGCGCGCCGGTCCGCCTTCGCCGGCGAACATGCGCGTGGGGTCTTCGCCTTCGCGCTTGAACGGGAACACGCCCGCGGTGTAGGGAAAGCGGCCGGGCAGGTTCTCGGTGTACAGCCAGTAGAGCAGGTCGCCTTCGTCGTGGAAGCGCGGCAGCGCCACGCGCGGGATGCGCGTGCCGGAGAGCGAGACGCGGTACAGCGGCGTCTTGATCTCGCGTCCGCGCACGGTATAGACATATTCCTCGCCGGAATACTGCGCCTTGACCGCCGGCCACTCGTGCAGCAGTCGTTTGGATTCGGCGGTGAGGTGGTCGAGCCGCTTTTCGAGCTGGCGCTTGAGCGGTGCGAGCGTGGCCTCCGCGCCTTCGCCGGCGTGGGCGAGCAGGGCGATGGACTCGCGCAGATGGGCGCGCTCGCGCGCGAGCTGCGCCTGCGCCGCGGCGTGGCGCTTGTAGCCGCGCACGACGTCGGCGATTTCGGCCAGATAGCGCGCACGCGCTCCGGGCACCACCGGGTGCGCGCGCGTGGAGGCCTTGATGCCCGGCCGGGTCAGCCGGCCCGCGGGCGTGGGAAGCTTGAGCCCTTTGGCCGCCAGCCGTTCGCGCAGTTCGAAATACAGCGCGGTCACGCCATCGTCGTTGAAACGCGCGGCAATGGTGCCATACACCGGCAGGTCTTCGGGCCGTTCCTTGAATGCCGCGCGGTTGCGCTGCACCTGCTTGCGCACCTCGCGCAGCGCGTCCTCCGCGCCGCGGCGGTCGAATTTGTTGATCGCCACGGCGTCGGCGAAATCCAGCATGTCGATCTTCTCGAGCTGGCTGGCGGCGCCGTACTCGGGCGTCATCACGTAGAGCGAGACGTCGGCGATCTCGGTGATCGCCGCGTCGCCCTGGCCGATGCCGGCGGTTTCCACGACGATCAGGTCGAAGCCCGCCGCCTTGCACGCGGCGATCGCGCCGGGCAGGGCGGGCGAGACTTCGCTGCCGGGTTCGCGGGCGGCGAGCGAGCGCATGAACACCGGGTATCGGGTCTCGCCGCCCTCGCGCACGGGGTAGAGCGCGTTCATGCGGATGCGGTCACCCAGCAGCGCGCCACCGGACTTGCGCCGCGTCGGATCCACCGCGATCACCGCGACGTGGAGCCGGTCCTCCTGATCCAAGCGCAGACGCCGCACCAGTTCGTCGGTGACCGAAGATTTGCCGGCGCCGCCGGTGCCGGTGACGCCAAGCACCGGCACGGGTCGTGCCGGCGGCGACAGGCGGGCGGGATCGAAGCGCTGCTGTTCGATCAGCGTGATCACCCGCGCCAGGGCGCGGCGGTCACCGGCGCGCAGCTTCAGCAGCAGCGCGGCGGCATCGCCTTCCAGCGGATGGCGCGCGCGCTCGATCATGTCGCGGATCATGCCGTCCAGGCCGAGCTGCTGGCCGTCGTGCGGCGAGTAGATGCGCGCCACGCCGGCTTCGTGCAGCGCCGCGATCTCTGCGGGCACGATCACGCCGCCGCCGCCGCCGAACACGCGGATGTCCGCGCCGCCGCGGCGACGCAGCTCTTCGAGCGTGTAGCGGAAGAACTCCATGTGCCCGCCCTGATAAGACGAGATGGCGATGGCGTGCACGTCTTCCTGCAAGGCGGCGGTGACGATCTCGTCCACCGAGCGGTTGTGACCGAGGTGGATCACCTCGCAGCCGTGCGCCATCAGCAGACGGCGGATGATGTTGATGCTGGCGTCGTGGCCGTCGAACAGGCTGGCGGCGGTGACGAAGCGCAACCGCGCGCTGGGCGCGGTTTGCGCCTGGCCGGCGGCGCGGTGCGATTCGGTGACGGTGGGCGCGGGGCGGGACATGCAGGCGCTACTCCGTGCGTTGGAGATTCAAGTGGAATTCTAGCGCGCGCCGTGCGCGCGCCGGCCTACTCATTTGAGTGAGGCGGACGGAGGAGATTCGCCTCCGCCATGACCGATGCGCGCTAGGCGGCGGTCGCCGGGCGCAGATGGTTGCGCAGATAGACGTAGAACTCGTCCGGCGGCAGCGCCTTGGAATACACCCAGCCCTGGATGTAATCCACCTGGATGGCACGCAGGTATTCGAGCTGCTCGCGCGTCTCCACGCCCTCGGCGATGGTGCGCAGCTTGAGCCGCCGCGCGATGTCCACGATGTTTTCCACCAGGCCTGCCGTGACCGACTCGGTGCCGATGGCGTCGATGAAGGTCTTGTCGATCTTGAGGTAGTCGAAGGGAAAGCGGCTGAGCGTCTTGAGATTGGAATAGCCGGTGCCGAAGTCGTCGAGGGCGATGCGCGCGCCGGTGGCGTGGATCTCGTTGAGCACGCGCTGCGCCAGATCCTGGTCTTCGTCGATCAACTGGTGCTCGGTGATCTCGAAAATCAGCCGCGACGGCGCCACGCGGCCGCCCAGGCTGGCGCGGATGCTGTCGATCAGCGTCGGATCCAGGAAGTGGCCGGCGCTGAGGTTGAGCGAGATGTGGAACTGCGGGTGCGCGTCGAACACCGCCGCCATGTCGGTGACGATGCGTTGCATGAGCCAGTGGGTCAGCGGCACGATGAAACCGCTTTCCTCCGCGGTCTTGATGAATACGTTCGGCGTCAGCAGGCCGAGCTGCGGGTGCTGCCAGCGCAGCAGGGCCTCGGCGCCGACGCAGACGCCGGTGGCGGTCTCCGTCACCGGCTGGTAGTACACCTGGAACTCGCCGTCATTCAGGGCGTCCTCGAGCCGCGCCTCGGGCGACAACTGCCCGCGGCCCAGGCGCAACAAAAGCAGGAACAGCAGGGCCGACAGCAGCAGGCCGCCGCTGCCGTAGAGCAGGGCATCCACTCGCCAGCTCCGTAACAGCGCCGCGCGCGAGGTCACCGCCACGGCGCGGATCGGGAAGCGGGAGGAGGCGCGCACCGTCTGCAAGCGCGCGTCCGCAGGCCGCGGTGGGCCGATATGCGCCAGTTCGGTGCCGTCGCTGCGTTCCAAAGACACCGAGACCGCGTCGGCGGCGAACAGCTTCTGCAAGGGTTCGCCGATCAGCGCCGGATTGAGCAGCACGTTCACCGCGGCCGCGTCGTTCAGCCGGTAGGCGATGATGATCGATACGGCGTGTTCCGGCGTCAGCGCGGGTGCGGAGATGTAAATGCCTTGCGCCGGGTTCACCCGCAGGCTGGCGACGCGCACCGGGACCGGCGGGTCGTACACGCGCTCGCTGGTGCAGCGCATCGCGCCGTCGACGATCAGGCCCGCTTCGCGGAAGTACAGCGAGTCGTACACCGTGCGGCGCAGCGCCGACACGGTGGCGTCGGTGCAGCGCGGCACGATCTGTTGCGCCAGTTGCGCGAGCGTGTCCTGGGCGGCGCCGAACATCTGGTCGGCGCGTTCCTGGGTCAGCGCCGCATAGCGCTCGAGGCGCGCGCGCGTTTGCTGGACGGTCTGAAAATACGAGACCGCGAGCAGCAGCAAGGGCGGCACCAGCCCCGCGCTCAGCACGGCGCTCAGCCACAGCCGTCTGCGCCGCCGTCCGCTCACGCGCGCACCCCGCGCGGAGTGTCCGCGCACGGGCGGCGGGCGACGGTCTCGCCGCGCGCTCGGTCTCGTGTTGTCGCGTGCGGCGCGGCGCGCGACACAGAAATTTTCATGCGGCGTCCCTGAACGCCCTGGCCTGTGAGGGTGCGCGGAGCATATCGCGGGGCATGGCGCGGGGATATGGGCAAAACAAGCTACGACGAACAGCTCAGTTCGACAGGCACGGCATCCGGCGCGGGCGGCTCGGCATAGGCTTCCATGCCGGGCTGTTCGTCGTAGGGCCGCCGCAGCAGCTCGAACAGCCGTGCGACTTCGGAAAAGTCGCCGCCTTGGGCGCGCTCGATGGCGCGCTGGGCGAGATGGTTGCGCAGCACGTATTTGGGATTGACCGCGTTCATCGCCGCGGCGCGCGCCTCGTCGTCGGAGTGTTCCGCGCGCAGACGCGCGCGGTAGTCGGCGAGCCAGGCGTCGAAAGCGGCGGGGTCGGCGATCCAGTCGCGCAGGCGCGGCGCGGTCTCTTCGGCGCTGCGCACTTCGGACAGCCAGCGAAACGCGCGCGGGAAGTCGGCGCGGCTGCGATGGAGCAGATCGAGGAAGCGGTTGATCAGCTCGGAGTCTTCCGCGCGCGCTTGGCGCAAGCCGAGCTTGGCGCGCCAGCGGCGCAGCATTTCGGCGTTGAAGGCGCCCGCATAGCGATCCAGCAGCGCGGTGGCGATTTCGACCGCGCGCTCGGCGTCGTCCGCCAGCAGCGGCAGCGTCGCCTGCAACAGGCGCGCGCAGTTCCAATGACCGATGAAAGGCTGGCGGTCGTAGGCGTAGTGACCGGTCTCGTCGGTGTGATTGAACACGCGGCGCGCATCGAAGGCGTCCATGAAGCCGTACGGGCCATAGTCCAGCGTCAAGCCCAGGATGGAGAAATTATCGGTGTTCATCACGCCGTGGACGAAACCCAGCGACTGCCAGGCGGCCATCAGCCGCGCGGTGCGCTCGATCACTTCGCCGAGCCAGGCGCTGTAACGGTCCGCGCGATCGGCGAACTGGGGGAAATGCGCGGCGATGACGTGATCGGCCAGTGGTGCCAGCCGCGCGTGCTGGTCGAGGTAATAAAAGTATTCGAAATGGCCGAAGCGCACGAAACTCGGCGCTGCGCGGCACACCACCGCGGCGGTCTCCAGCGTCTCGCGCTGCACCGGTTCGGGCGAGGCGACCAGCGCCAGCGCCCGGGTGGTGGGCACGCCCAGCGCGTGCATCGCTTCGCAGGCGAGGTATTCGCGGATCGAGGCGCGCAGCACCGCGCGGCCGTCGCCGAAGCGCGACCACGGCGTGCGGCCGCTGCCCTTGAGCTGCAGCTCCCAGCGCTGGCCGTTCTCCGCGGCCAGCTCGGCGATGTAATGCGCGCGGCCGTCGCCGAGCCGCGGGACATAGACGCCGAACTGATGACCGGCGTACACCGAGCTGACCGTCGGGTAACCCGGCCAGCCGGCGTTGCCGGCCATCAGGCTCACGAAGGCCGGCGTTTCCAGTAGCGCGGGATCGAACCCGAGTTCCGCCGCCAGCGCCGCGTTGGCATGCACCAGGCGCACTTCGGGCAGCGGCGTGGTCGCCACCGGCACCAGATAGGGCTCGCCCAGCGCCGCGTAGCGTTGCGGTGGGGGCAGCAGCCGGGGCCAAAGGGTCGGATTCATCGCCCTCGCAGTGTGCCGCAAATGCTTGCTAGAGCGGCAGGCGGCGCAGTTCCGTCGAAGGCAGCGCGGCGTTCCACAAGCTGTCGAAATCCTCGGCGCGCCGCTGGCCCTGGGCGGGGGCGTCGTTCAAAAGCCGCGCGCGGAGTGCGCCGGCGTCCGGACGTTCCAGCACGGCGCGGCGGTCGGCGATCAGCCGTTCGCCGCGACAGGCTTCGCGCGCATCCTCGGCCGGTTCGCGCATCTCGATCTGGCTGGTCAGGCGCCGGGCGAGCTCGATCAGCGTCGGCGCGTTGCGCAAGGCCGCGCGCGGTTCGCGCACCAAGAGCCGCACACGCGCGCGCGGCGAGGCGAGCGCGAAATCCTGCACCGCGCGGGCGAAAGCCTCGCCGCGGTAGAGCCGCGCATCGAGCGCCTCGCTCTGCAGCAGGAGCTCCAGGCGCGCGCCGCTCACCAGTGCCAGCGCCTGCTCCGCATAGGCTTCGGCACCGGCGAGCGCCTGCGGCTCGGCAGACGCGTTCACGGCTGGAACTGCTGCGCCTGCTCGGCGGCGTTGCCGGTGTAAGACGCCGGCGTCAGCGCCAGCAGCCGCTGCTTGGCGTCTTCCGGCAGGGCCAGGCCCTGGATGAAGGCGCGGATCGCGTCGCGACCGATGTCGTGGCCGCGGGTGAGGCGCTTGAGCTGCTCGTAGGGCTCGGGCAGGCCGTGGCGGCGCATCACGGTCTGGATCGCCTCGGCCAGCACTTCCCAGTGGTCGTCGAGATCGCGCGCCAGGCGCTCGGCGTCGGCTTCCAGGCGCGCGAGGCCGCGCTCGATGGACTGGTAGGCGACCACGCCGTGGGCGATGCCGACGCCGAGGTTGCGCAGCACGGTGGAGTCCGACAAATCCCGTTGCCAGCGCGAGACCGGCAGCTTGGCGGCGAGGTGATCGAGCAGGGCGTTGGCCACGCCGAGATTGCCTTCGGCGTTCTCGAAGTCGATGGGGTTGACCTTGTGCGGCATGGTCGAGGATCCCACTTCGCCGGCCACCGTCTTCTGGCGGAAATAACCCAGCGCCACGTAGCCCCACAGGTCGCGGCACAGGTCCACGAGCACGGTATGGGCGCGCATCAGCGCGTGGAAGTATTCGGCGATGAAGTCGTGCGGCTCGATCTGCGTGGTCGCCGGACTCCAGGCCAGGCCCAGCCCGGCGACGAACTCGCGCGCCAGCGCGGGCCAGTCCACCTCCGGGTAGGCGACGCGGTGCGCGTTGTAGTTGCCGACCGCGCCATTGATCTTGCCGAGGATCTCGACCTCCGCGAGCGCCTGGCGCTGGCGCCGCAGGCGGTGGGCGAACACCGCCAGCTCCTTGCCCAGGGTGGTGGGCGTGGCCGGCTGGCCGTGGGTGCGCGCCAGCATCGGCAGCTCCGCGTAGCGCCGGGCCAGCTCCGCCAGCGCGGCGCTCAGGCGATCCAGCGCCGGCAGCAGCACCTGCGCGCGCGCATCGCGCAGCATCAGCGCGTAGGCGAGGTTGTTGATGTCCTCGGAGGTGCAGGCGAAGTGCACGAACTCCTTGATCGCCGCCAGCTCGGGATTTCCGGCGAGCTTTTCCTTGAGGTAGTACTCCACCGCCTTGACGTCGTGGTTGGTGGTCCGCTCGATGGCCTTGACGCGCTGCGCTTCCTGCTCGTCGAAATGCTCGGCGATGGCGGAGAGCCACGCGGCGGCGGCGGCCGACAACGGCTGGACTTCGGGAATGCCGGGATGGGCGGCGAGTTGCGCCAGCCAGCGCGCCTCGACCCGCACGCGATAGCGGATCAGGCCGTACTCGCTGAAGATCGGCCGCAGGCCGGAGATCTTTTCGGCGTAACGGCCATCGATCGGCGACAACGCGGTGAGGGAAGACAGATTCATGTTCCGATCGATGCCCGGTACCGATTTTTGTAATGGATGAGGATTACAGTGGAGTCGCGGTCCTGCACGCTCGCGTAAACTAGTTTATCCGACCGGCGGCGCCGGAGCCGGCCGCGGTCGCGCTGCCGCAGGGGGTTGCGGCGCAAAGGAGGGAATGTGGCCAAGCACAGCGGCGGGTACCGCATCGAACGCGACAGTCTGGGCGAGCTGAAGGTGCCGGAAGACGCGCTGTGGGGGGCGCAGACCCAGCGGGCGTTGGAGAATTTCCCGATCTCCGGCCTGCGCATGCCGCGCGGCTTCATTCGCGCGCTGGGTTTGATCAAGGCCACCGCCGCCGAAGTCAACGCCGAACTGGGCCTGCTCGACGAGCCCATCGCCCAGGCCATCGTCGCCGCCGCGCTGGAGGTGGCCTCCGGCAAGCACGATGCGCACTTCCCGGTGGACGTGTTCCAGACCGGCTCGGGCACTTCCACGCACATGAACGTCAACGAGGTGATCGCCCACCTCGCTTCCAGGGCCGCGCGCGTCAAGGTCCATCCGAACGACCACGTCAATCTCGGCCAGTCGTCCAACGACACCATTCCCACCGCGATCCACGTCTCGGCCGCGCTGGCGCTGCGCGAGCACTTGCAGCCGGCCTTCAAGCATCTGGCCAAGACCATCGACAAGAA